>Ga0116227_10004036_pt1 | contig 32137 bp, 21 predicted proteins | sample S1TSphgellanicum_FD_89693 | JGI IMG/M metagenome (GOLD analysis project Ga0116227, IMG submission 89693) | Host-associated microbial communities from peat moss isolated from Minnesota, USA - S1T2_Fb - Sphagnum magellanicum MG | ecosystem: Host-associated > Plants > Peat moss > Unclassified... | reverse complement strand
CAGCACATGATTTGCCTTGAATTGTGACCAAAATAGTCGCATATTAGTCGCATGTGACAATACGTATACAATGGAGTCAAAGGATGAAATGTATTTGTTGATTTTATACTCTTTGTCATTTGCAACTAGTTTTCACATGCGACTTGTCTTCGGCGACTAAAAGGATTTTAGTTGCAAAATGTCTCTTGCGACTAAAATTTAGTTGCAAAATGTCTCTTGCGACTAAAATTTAGTCGCAAAGAGCAGTCGAAAATACATGTTTTTCTTTTAGTGTTAAGTGCAGATGAAGGAAACCTTGTGGAGGATACCACTATGTACAGATGCATAGTGGGGAGTTTGATTTACATGACCATCACAAGGCCAAATTTTAGTCATGCAATTGGAGTGGTGAGTCAATTCATGCAAACACCACGAAAGCCACATTTGGATGCAATGAGGCCCATACTGAGGTACATAAAACATACATTATAGTGTGGAATTTTTTATGAAGCCAAGAGCTAGTTACAAGTACATGGATACACGGATGCTAATTGGGCTAGTAATGTTTTAGATAGAAGATCGACCAATGGTTTCATGTTTTCTTTTGGAAGTGGTGCTGTTAGTTGGAGTAGTAAAACATAACCAACAACTGCACTATCAAGCACGGAGGTAAAATACAAAGGTGTAATAATTACTGCATGTGAAGTAGTTTGGTTACAAAAACTACTATCAAATTTGAGATAGTCAATGGATGCTCATGTTGTCATTTATTGTGATAACATTAGTAGCATACTACTTGCTAACAACCCGATCTATCATGTTAGGACAAAGCACATTGAGGTGCACTACCACTTTATTAGAAAAAAAGTTCAAACAAAAGAAATTGATCTTATTCATGTTAGTACCGAAGATCAAGTTGTTGACATTTTCACAAAGGCTTTAGGTACAGACAAACTAAGGAAGTTTAGAAAAATGCTTGATGTACTAGAAGTGGATTTGAACTTGAGGGGGAGTGTTGAGAATTCAAACTCAACTAGTTAGGTTTCATTAGTTACTGGAGTAGGAAAGTAATTAGGTTATTTTCACAAGGTTGAATTATTTTATTTATTTATATTAGTTTGGTTATTTATGGTTTGGTATTTTAGTTAAATACCTTGGTGTTGATGGTTTGACTTTCTTTTCTTCATCACACAAGTTTGTGTATTTCATGTGACAAGAACCTTGAGGAGTTCTTGATGTTATGTTTTGTGTTGTGAGAATCATGTTGTAGTTTCCTTTCAATAAAGATTTATGTTTGCACTTGAGTAGATCTCCTATTTGTTCACAAGTTCAAATCCTATTCACACTTCCAACACATGGGAATCTATGTTACTATATCTAATTTAACTTATTTGTACAATGGCAAAGTAAATTTTGCCTACTAGCTCACATTCATAAGCTTGTTGCAAATTGAGGTACAATGTTGATTGAATTTGTTAACCATATTTCCACATATATATTGCATGTAAGAAACATGCTCCATACATCGTATGCATCTTCCTACATCTGAAAATGTTAACTTTTCCCAAAACATAAATAATTTGAATTTCCATTCACACATTAACAGTCATCTGTTGCCTACCAAACATGTCCAAATAGCTAGTATATGTAACATATGTAAAAATATGATTATATGTAGGTTATATTGTTCAGTTTTTGCCACAATACCAACTGTCCATAATCTACATTTGCTTCTACGTTTGTGTGTATTAACTTAACTTGTCACTTTTATACATAACATATTTTATATGTCTATCCATTGGTATGTTATTTAGATGGGACTTTATTAATGAAAATATCATATCTATGGGGACCTCCAACGCCCTTGGGTTTTCTCTTGTGGTAGGTGGCATTTAGTTGATTTAATGGCCTACAACCATCAATTACAAGCATCCACATGCATCAAATGGACAACACCCAGTCATAGAGGTTGTAAGAAGAATTTAGCAAAAATGGTGAAGACACGTGCACTTCATCAAAACAATCGCCAATAAAGCCACATCCTGCACTTTTCCACATTTACATTTTTTTTTTGAAGTCGAGCTAGTAGAAGAGTTGGGGTGATTATTTGCACTAGAAGAATGTATTGGTTTAGTTTGCAAAGGTAAGCATCCAAACCAAGCCTTAAGTTATTTTCATAGCCACATTTCAATTCACAACTAATAATAATGTTGTCATTTACCTTCAAAACTATGACTATATATTCAAAACAACCCCAAAACAAAATAATGGGTCAACCCAATATTAACCTTCGAATGCTTTTGGCATGGACAAAAAAAGTTTTAGGGCTTTAGTATAATTATTTTACCTTATCCACCAACGAGCTCAAAAACCAAAGGAAAACCCTACTGCAATTTAATTGTAGAAAGTGAATACTTGTGTGGATGATGATGCGATCGCACCTATGTCAAGTTGTAATGTGTTGATTGATTATCTATTTTGGTCCTTCTCCATAGACTTCAACGTGACTTGAGGTGGACAACGTAGCCTAGAAGGAGGATATAAAACTTGATAACAAATCTTCAAATGGTAATCCAACAAAATGCCTCCTACCATGAACACCTCCTACCATGATCAATAGCCATTCAAGCTTCTAACTTTGTAGAAATAGGCTCAAAGGGACTGCCAAGAGGAGTGTATAATAAGTCATTGTCAGAATCATCATCTTTAGCTTCCAATGAAGCACCTATGCGTTTCATAGTCTCCCAAACATAATTACTAATGTGATTCACCTCTCTTTGAGAGAACATCATGCCTGTAATAGGATCCATGTCTAGAAGTTGGGAGCAAATATGAGTCCAAGTGCAATGTCTTTGTGGGAAAATATTTTTCCACCCCTAAGAACCTATAGTCGTCTACCAAATTTAACTTGAAGCAAATGAGACTTTCGTGCAAAAAACTAATCATACATTCTCTTTACTTCCCTAACAATGTCCTTTTCCTAAACACACTTGTTGTTACGATTACCTTGCACATTATGGCGCCAAAGCGTGGCAAGTTAAAAAAACTTGATTTCGTAACATGTGACATCATAACATGTGTTTGCCACCACAATCGCTATTTGGTCAATTTAAATTTCCCATCACCTACCACCTATGTAATAGGAAAATGGGGAAATTTAGGGGAAATGTAATTACGATGATGATTTGTCATATCTTTGAACCCATAAGTTTTTTCCATTCTGCAATAATAGCAATTGCAGTTTTCAGTTATAGTAGAGGCTCCTTGTTTGTTTTGTGCGATGGATCGTTGCCCTCTCAAACACGTTCTTTCAAACAACTATCAAATGTTATACAAGTGAGAAAAATGTATGTTGCATTTGAAAATCCTATGAAATTTCCCTTTGCAGAGTTGTCACCAGAGTTTTTTTAGCGCAAAGGTATGTAAAATGTTTGCCCAACCATACTTTTATTCTTGAATCCATTACTGGGCTTTACAACTTACAATTTTGTTTTGTTAGGTGTTATATTCCAAAGTGTATGCCTAGAATGGTTGTACATTGATGATCTATCTTTATGTCAAGTGTGAATATTGGATCAGTAAAATATGAATTAAATTGCAAGGATAAGAAGAGATGGTGGAGAGTTGAAACATGGGCCAACGAAGGGAGACAATAATGGAAACAATAATAGGGATTAATATATTACAATTATGGAAACATTATCTATATCTATTGTGCATCATTGCAATATATCAAATTGTGTACCATAAGAGAACTTGTCATGTTAGGTTTTTAGGGTAGTGTGTACCACTTCAAGTTATGTTGTTATGCAATGTAAGTAATAATATTGATTTGTGGTTTTTTTAAACAATGGGCAAGGTATATTCCATATGGAACATATGGGGTTGGCTGAAGGAGGATGTAATGTAATGCGGGTGGTAGATTACAATAGTTCACACATAAGCAAAAACATGTTGGCAATGGGTGCAATTATGGCCATAGTTCAGCAATCACCATTTGGTCCTTTTTGTTTCAAGGATCTCTCTTGGTGGATTGAATTGCTGCAAACCCCATAACATAATAAGGAAACAAGTACAATATGGAAAAAGGTTTATGTGGCTCATGTTCCATGGTCAAAGTTTTAGATTTTTTGGTTAGAAAAGAAAATAGAGGGGATGTGCAATGTAAATTCATTTGAAAAGACTATCAAAAGAATGAATTTTCTGAAAATCCCAAAATCCAACAACTATCGCAAAAACATGAGGTAAATATTTCAATTTTTGCTAGTGATGAGGGCATTGGTAAAAAGTTTGCACAATAATATGTTAGATTGGTCCATTTGGTTACATTTCAATTTCATCTTCAATTATTTCAAGTGGGCATTGTCATCTAAGTTGATGTGCACAAACAATACTTACTAGTTTCACATGGTATAATGCAATGTGTAGAAGAGATAAACTATTGGTTATACTAGGTCGTCCTAAACATGATACATAGGGTATAATTAGTTTATGGGCATTTGCCAACTTTTATGACGCCACATTAAGTATCACTGTGCATACAAACCTTTTGATTCTTTTGGGAACATCCATGGACCTATGCTATATATAATACTGGGGAAGTCAACAAGAAGAACAAAAACAAACAATAGGCCATTAACATGGGGCACAAGGGGCCCCAAAATTCAATGAAGAAGTGAGGTGATTGATAGAAAAAAGGATGTTGTTCTTTCACTTTCAAGCAGGTTTACTTAGATCCATCCATTGGCGAAATATGTTATGCCACATTCTAACATGTGAACAAAGATGGGTTTATTGTCAATGGATGTGTGAAATGTGGGTTGCGTTCATCCTTTTCTGTGCATGTATCATAGGTGACGATCCCCAAACTCCTGGATAGATTCAACTGTAAGTCCAAAGGTGAAAACAACAGAAAGACAAGGAATTGGGGCACGCTTCTTGGCTCGCAACACTTTGGGGGTAGAGGGGCATGTTGGAGCTCTGGGATGGGGATTAGGACGAGTGACAAGCAAGTCAATTATTCACATGGACCTACATAAACCAAACAACAAGTTGGTTAGTGCATAGCTGGAGCACTTTTGGTGCATGGACGAACCACGCGCAAACACAAACTCACAAGACACACAAAACTCACCATGGACCAAATTTAGAGGAAGGCACCACCCTCCCTTTTATAATATTCTATGTGGCTGGCCACAGGGTTAGCACCCAAATGTCATTTTGTCCCAGGACTCCCAAGTTGGAGTCTCAAAATTCACTAAATTGGGATTTCCGCAACTTTGGAAGTTCATAACTTTGTGTGCATACCTTTAGTTGAAGTGAGGTATGAAGCAAAGTTATAGCCCTTGTCAAGAGCTTTCCAACCATTTGTGGCATGCCACATGTACACAAGGAAATCAAGGCAATTCTTAACTTTTAATGGTCGAGAGTCAAATTAATAATTTGACTTTCAGCCCTTCTTTTGGCCATAATTTATGTTTTAAGTGCCCAAATGGGTCATGCAAGCCCAGTTTAGGCATCTATGTTCTAAAAGCTTTCCAATGATATAAGGAACTTTTCAATCCAATGAATTTTCACCTGTACAATTGCCCTTTAAAAATTCATAAGTCCATCGAGATTCCAATTCCCAAAATGAGAGCTCATTTGGAAGTGTGGGGGTTCATTCCTTCACACTTTCCTACACTCCCAAGAGAATGAAATGTGACTCCTAGGCTTTATTCTTGCCATGCACCTTTGCAAGCCCTTGCCTTAGTCACGAGCCCAAGGCTAAGGTTATGATAATCGGAGACAAAGGCCTTTGTGTTAGAGAACCTTAAATTGGGGCTTTCCATTTACAAGTGATGAATAAGCACAAATATAGGGTTAAAGAGATGATGGAAAACAATGGTGAACTATCAAAAGACTTATTCTTGAGTGAGCAAGACATTCTTAGTAGGGAAACTAGCAAAAGAGATGTACAAGAAACATGAGAATGATGCCTAAAATGTGCAAATGTGGGTTGTTGAAAACAAATACAAGGTTTTCTTTTACCAAGAGAATGGTGGGAAGGTTATAGGTAGCTACACAATAGTTATCAAAATAGTCATATGCCTTTCACCATTGGCATACAAACCAAATGGCATAGGTATGATTGTACGACATGGCCATGAAAATGGCGTTTTTATTGATGCCACATTTGGAACAAATGATAAGAAGGTATGGAATTTGACTAATTGAAAATGAATATGATTTATGTTATGACATTGTTGTAACACACCCCTCCCCCCCCTCCACTTAAACACATTATTTTGCATGTTACAATTCCCATTGTACACAATGATGGTGTTTGATGAATGGTATAATGGGGTCCCTATGGCATACATAATCACATCGAGTTACAAGCAACATGACCTTACCCCTTGGATGGATGCATTAAACAAAAACTTGTTGGTGTTCCAAAGCAATTAACATCCAAATGCCTTCATTGTGGATGATGCAAGGGCAAAGATAAATAGCTTGAGGTAAAAAAAATGAGTTGATTGCAATATGGAAGTAAACACATTTGTTATTTGTTGTTTGTGGGAAAATGAAAATTACTAATTCACTCCATCATTGCATGTAACCTAGGGAGGTGTGGCCTCGAACAAAAGTCTTTTTGTGCTTGTGGCATGTTCATTGAATTCAGTTAAAGTAAACTTGCATTAAAATCAAAGATGGGCCCACTATTGTAGCTGCATTAAAATCTTCGGGAGAGATTATGTACAACACAAAATGCCCAAATGACCAAGAGATGGATGCTTGGGCAAAGTTTCAAATGGAACAAATGGTAAACAACATTCATGCCGAATAGGCATTCTAGATGCATGTGAGGTCAAAATGGCTCCTTAAGATTGTAATGTGGGTTGTTGGTAACTACAACCTACAAATGCAGCCATTGAAAATTACTATGCCAATCTAAAGCAATTTTACAATCATCCAAAGGCAAGTTTCATAGGAGACGAATTGATTAGGCGATACATGCACTGATGCACTCCCAAGTCCCGGGGTGAACCCACTCGAGGGTCCAATTATGTTAAGTTGCGGAAAGTTGGGACTTGAGGGGCGCTCCCGACTTCCAGCACTAAAAAGGGGTAGAGGGGCGTGCTAGAAGTCCCGGGATTAAACTAGGAAGATGGATTAGAAGATCAAGCACGAATCTGCATCCAAAACCAACCACAAAAGTGTTAGTTCACATTCGGGAACACCTTTGGGTGTTGGGACAAGCCACGGGCAACTTGGACTACTTGACTCACCACGGCCTGGACTCGGGGGAAGCCACCACCTTCCCCCATATAGTATTCTCTGCGTCTCACCGCGGAGGCTACATCCGAATGGCTCTTTTTCCCGGGATTCCCAAGTTGGAGTCCCAAAACTGTCCTGAGTTGGAGTCCCGGGACTTTGGACGGTCATAGCTCCTCGCCCCGAATGCAGATCGAGACGAGCTCTAAACCAAAGTTGTAGCTCTCGTCAAGAGCTTTTCAACGCCATGTTGCACTCTTTGAGGTAACGTCGGGAAGAGGTCGATTCCCGACTTTTAGTGGTTGGGAGTCAAACTGGCAGTTTGACTCCCGACCCTTCTTTTGCCCATAACTTGAGCTGCGGATGTCCAAATGGGCAATGCGAGCCCATTTTGGACATCTACACCTCAAGAGATTTCCATTGATATAAAGAACGCACCAAGGTGAGGAGATTTGACCCCTCAAATTGTCTTCTGAGTTTTCGGGAGTCCCAGAGGATTCCATTTTCCCACTTTTGGGAGTGTGAGTTGCCTTCTCACACTTAGCCCCGAAGTGGGGTTGCAACATGCACTAGTTGGTGATGTATTAATAAATTATTAGTACAATGCATTGTGAAAAAATCATGGGTTTGTGATCAATAGAAAACAAGAGCAATTTGTCATCAATGTTGTTATCAAGGCAAGGATGATTCTTGATTTATGTGTCACGTTACCATCCACACCTTCTAGGGTGGCCCTTGTTATGTCTAAGAAGCATCCACACAATAAATATTGGGTCCATAACCCAAAATCAAAGTGGACTTCTTGTGGTTGTCCATGGCCATAACGTGGAAACATATGTAAGCACCAAATTAAGGTGTTACAACTTCTCCACCCAAAACTTGTAGAAGGAACCATAAAATGTTATTGTGACGCATTGAAAGGAACTATTGAAGGACGTTTAGAAAATTTGTTTAGTCCTACTCGTGTGTGATGTTCACCTGATGACATTTAATACATTTTTTTGACATCAAGGCTACCTAAAGAAACATCAAAGGTGGATCTAGAAGATGAGATTCATCGGCTCTATATAGAGCTAATGGAAGAAGCATAAGACAATCAAGCAGCATTGGAGCACTTACTTGCATCGCTCCAAATTGTGTATGGGAAACAAAAGACCTTGAAAATAGAAATTGATCATGGATTTTGGCCTCACAATGGTGCAACAAAATTCAAGTGTAACTTAGATAACAGTGGATGGAGCTTGAAATGTTGACAATATTTCCTAGAATAGTGGTCTTGCCTTGCCATGGTCGTAGACCTAGACAAGCTTATTATAGATCATTTGGGTTGCCTTGTTGATACCCATGGGAAATAGATGTAGCCAAATAGTGTAAGTTTCCAAAGAAAAGGCAAAAAAACAAAATGCAACTTGGTACAATTGTAGGGCTCTAATCCATTGCATTGTTAGATGAATTAATGGTCAAATTATAAATATATTACAAAGAGTTCAATGAGGTGATTATTTCCACAATGGACATAGTAGCTACATTAAATTTGCCTATGTATATAATGTGGTAGTTCTAATCATCAACTAAAATGAACATGTTACAAATTTCATCTATTATGTCTCTGTTTTTATGTTATTTATTCAGGGCATGCCATTTACACTTTTGTGATGCACATATGGGGTTTTTGGTAGGGGCAGTGGGAATGGGTTGTTGTCTTTGTCTCCACCGTTTAAAGGTGGCCTTGATGTCTCCATGAATGGAGGACTCATCTATAGGCCCCTATGTAGATGGAATTATTGGTGTATGAAGGAAAGAAAACCTTGTTCCATGGTGGGGGACATTGAGGTTATTATTTTTATGGGCACTAAGTTCGGTGGCTTGAGCTATTATGGAATCGTGGACAATCACATGGTCAAATACATGTTTGTCCTTTCAAAGCATGATGTGGGGTGGGGGGGGTTACCCTTTATTGTCATCCTTGACTTTCAATTCTTCGATTAGCACTTGGATAACACAACATTGGATTTTCCCAATCAATTCATGTTGCCACGTTACACCCTGATCACACCCCACAAATTGTATGGTAAAGTGAATAATACACACATAATTGTTACATGGATGCAGGCAGTCTACTAGTTACATGTGTCTTAGTATCATCCACCTATACTATTTAGTTGTTAAATTTAGATGAATATATGTTACTTATATTGTAACATGTATTTTTTAGATTGTGGGAAATGGCAAGGTGCCTTTCAACTTACAAGATATATAGGTTAGTAATGAAGCCAACATCTTTATTTCTTATAGATAGGTTTAAAAATTAAACACAACTTAATGGCCACACTCCCAAGAGTTCTTTTGAGCAAATACCTTAGTGTCACAACCCCATTTTGAGGGAAGTGTGAGGTCGCCACTCACACTCCCGAAAATGGGACTTGGGAGTTCTCCAGGACTCCCAAAAACTCAGAGCACAATTATAGGGGTCAAAACACCTTTTATTGAGGCGTTCTTTATATCGTTGAAAAGGTCTTGAAGTGTAGATGTCCAAAATGGCCTTGTATGAGCCATTTGGACATCTGCAGCATAAGTTATGGTTGAAAGAAAGGCCAGGAGTCAAACTGGCAATTTGACTCTCGACCACTAAAAGTCGAGAATTGACCCGATTCCGGTGCGTGCAGGTGAAGTGCAACACACCCTTGGAAAGCGCTCAAGGAGAGCTACGACTTTGGTTCAGACCTCATCTCGATCTGAGTTCGGGGCGAGAAGTTATGAATGCCCAAAATCCCGGGAGTCCAAACCGAGACAGTTTCGGGACTCCACTTTGGGAGTCCTGGGAAAAAGAACCATTTGGATGCAAGTGTGGCGGAGAGCTGCAGAGAATACTATATGGGGGAAGGTGGTGGCTTCCCCCGAGTTCGGGCCGTGGTGAGTCAAGTGAGTCAAGTGAGTCCAAGGTCGCCCGTGGCTTGTCCCAACACTGAAAATGTGCAGAATGAGTTCTAACCAACTTGTTGGTTGGATTTGAATGCAGGACCGAATAATTGAGTAAGCTTGTCCCTCTTCCTAGTCTAATCCCAGAGCTTTCAACATGCCCCTCTCACCCCCTTTAATGCTGGAAGCCGGGAGCGTGCCCTGAGTCCCAGAAATTTCGCAACTTGCGTGACTTAGCCCCAACTTGGGGCTAACTAGGGACTTGGGAGCGCGTCACTTAGGAACAACTATATCCACATTTAGGAATGTTGCAAAGTTTGTGTCATCTTCATTTAGGCCCCTAAATAGAGCCCATGCAATATGCACATTATGTGCAAACTCTTTGGATGTTGTGTTGTTGTGGAACCTTATTATAGAATCACAGTGAATGGTTTGTTCTTCTTCGAGGATGTATAAGGACCAATGGTCTTTGTCCAAATATGGCACAACCACAGTGTTGTTGAAGGTTGAACTATGTTTGAAATATTTTTCCCCCACCGCATTGTCCCTCCTCCATTCTAGGCTTCATTTTTTAATAACATTGAAACTTGCGCATTTAACAAAAGGTACATGCCCATGTTAAGCAAATGTATGCACAAGCATGAAATCTAATACTTGTCAAATATGGGTGCTTCAAAGTTCATGAAATGGTCAAGATTAGATAAGGAGATGTCGATTTCCATGCTTTTGAGGCCCTTAAAAGAGACGATATAGTCAAACACATCTAGAGGGGTCCCATTTCTCAATTCATCCATTAGCTTGTCAACTTTATAGTGGAAATAGAAAACAATAGACCAAAAATTACTAACATGATGCACATACAACAAATAATATTGAATATTAACATCGAACTACCAAACAACAAAGGTAAATTATAATTACTTTAATGTTTGCTACAAATATTGTACTATTTCATATTTCTTAGGCATAGTAGGTGATTGTGGTGTATCATGAACAATGATTGTTCTAATTGTTTGCAAACATCATTGATGGCTAGAGCATGCACTTCATTAGACAATGTATAATTTGTAGATATGTACTCTGTTGCTAATGCAAGTTGTGTGTTGAAATTTCTTGCTGGCCAATCAACATTGGTTATGTAGTCTAGGCCTTGGGATGTAAAAGACATGCACATCCAACTAGTTGAATTTTAAATGTGGTTTATACTTCATGAAATTATCCAATTGGTTAAGGGCTAGGCTCAATTGGAATTAGGTATCTTTTAGTAACTTTGGGTAATTGTTCATTTGTTGATTTCTTGAATTGTGGTCTATTAGTGCAATGGTTCCTAATTGACCATCCTCCCTAGCTGTAATGCAAGGGTTCACATTTTTGTCATCACATGTTTCGTGCACAATCCTATTCAAAACACCATCATGAGAAGCATGGTCATATTGTCGGTGATTTCAACATCTCACCCCACAAATAGTCGTTCCCCAACTAGTACCTTTTCATGTGACAATCCTTCATCTTCCTCCATGTGGTTGCCTTTGATTCATGTTCCATTGATTCAAAACTTGGAATGCCTCCTATCCTAATACCTAAAAAAAAACTGATAATGGTAAAAATTGCCATGTAACATTACAACCCAAAAATTAGCCACATGTTACATCTTGTTATAGCAAGATAAATTCTACATGCATGATGTTACACATTACATATTGGTAATAATTATAAAAAACCAAGTTACAAAAAAATGGGTTATAATGTTAAAATGTTGCCACGTTACATCACATCCCAGAAACTAACCGTTGTATGTTACAATTTGTTTTAGCAAGTGAGTAGAATGGTAATGATGGTACACATGACACATTGCTATTAACTTGAAAAGTCGTGTTTTAATTTGTTCTGGCAATAACCCAACTAAGATCAATGTCTTCTTGTCACATCAACCATTTTGTGAATGTAGAATCAAAAGAAATCCCGTGTGCACCCCATTCATGAATTTGCCACCCATTGATCAAATCCTTCATGTTGTTGACTACAAATTTTTAGATGGCTCGCACTACAACATTTTGTGACCAAATGTAGAAGTTTGGCCACCATGTTGAGTAATTCGTTAGGTGTTCAAATTATTTCTAGACTTGGGCTTGCCAAACCTCTTAAGCTAATGACCCCACCCCACATGCAAACAACATGATGGGCCTTCCTCTTGCATGATGGCCAAGATTGTTTGCCATTGCCTGATATTGAGCCCTTTAGAAAGCCATCGTTTGTAATTCATTTCAGTACCACCATGCAATGGATGAACCGAAGGAATGTTTATCCCTTTTGAGAATGTGTAAAGCCTAAGAAACCTTGCACACCATGACACTAGGTAAAATATACCAAAGTTTTCCATGTTACAAATTCCATCACATATGGTTATGGCTTCATTGTTGTTGTGTGTCCAAAGAAAGGTGGGGGGGCAAGGGCCCACAATGATGGAACTGTCATGAAAATGTAAAGAGTGGGTGCCAACCCCATTTTCTTCATTTAATTTCTAGAGTAACAACTTGATCAAAGTCTTGCATTTTGTTCTCAACTTACATAACGATCCTTTTTTCACACTCTTCCCACCATTGGGCTTCAAACTTTTTACTATTTCGTTCGAGTAGCTTGTATTCAACATACTCAACCACTGTTTTGAATTCGTTGTTTGAAGTTATAGGGTTGATCACATGATTAACATCCATGTTCATTGCATTTTGTTGGGATTCAATATAACAATGTTGTACAGGAAAACAAATGAAATGAAAGTTAGAGGTTGGGTTTAGAGGAAGAAAATGAACTATAAGTTATAGGCTATTTATAACAAAATATAATCATGGTAGCATGTTACAACATGTGACATGGTTGAAAGTGCTACACATGAAAATAAATGGAATGAAATTTAGAGATTGGATTTTGAAACTAGTTTCAAGGTATAGGTATCTATTTACAGAGGAATCAAACCAAAGTAACATGTTACAAAATAATCCAATCAAGTGATATATGACATGGCAAAAACCAATGAACCCTAAACCTTTGATTCCATAAACCAATGATTGGCTTACTTGGTCTATGTGAGTCCATAATTCAAATGATGCTATAGACACAATATTAACCCATTCATCCCATCCTCATGGACAAGCCCGATAGTTTGCAAGCTTGGCCTTGAAATCATCCAAGGAAGAGCTCTCCCAATTGAACTTCCTCAACATGTATGGAAACAAGTGAAACAAGCCAAGCTGTATTTTGATTAACATAGGTACAATCCTTTCCCATGAGACTGTCACATGTTCATTAACTTTAGATTCTACAAGTTTCAAATAATGGTTTTGCACACCTTGAATGTCTTTCAAATTGTGCATTTCATGTATAACAACATTTGGATGTAATGGAAATGTATGGAGGTATGAAGGAATTTTAGTACTTTCATTCTACCCTCCCATGTTGGAGTGAGGCATACTTGCTATTCCATGAATCTTTTGTTGTAGTGGCATGTATTGGAAGATGTCAAGGCCTTTGATATTTTCCTCACCTTTGTTTATCCGACTTTTCTACATTGTCAAATGAAGTCAATGTTTGAAAAGTGGTCTCCTCACCTATATTACCAATAGCGGTACTTGTGTTTTGATCATTTTAAGGAACCAACTTGCTCTTTTTGGTAATTTGTTTTGTAATTTTGGGGTCATCAACATTTGGCTGTTCTTGTGGCACATCCAAGATATGCTTATTTGATGTACTTGCAGGTCACCTTTTAGGTGATGGCCCCCCTTTCGATTTTGCCATCCTTTGTCTCAAAAATTTTGATGCACCTTTTTGACATTGTTTATTGTAATGAAATTTCGGCAACAACCCTTTGAAAGATTTGAACCTACACACCTGGAGATGAATGTGCTCACCATCAATTGGAGTTTCTCTAAGGCTATTTTTGCATCTACTTCAACTTGGGTTCTCAAATTCAATTGAATAGAAAAAACATCATTGTTATTGATCTTCTACTTCAGTTCTTTTGATACTTGAGCATTAACCAGATTGGGAAACATTGGGATAGAGATGGGTTTATTTGTTCCTAGGTCAATGCAACCATTTGGGCACCCTCTAGACCTATGGTTAGAAAGTTATAGCTTATTTGACCATTTCCCTCCATAGTACACATAAGAAGTCACGACAATCCTTCTTATCGTTTAGTGGGGTCACTCATGATGAAAATATTTCCAATAGGAACTCATTATAAAGTTCAGAAGTGACCCATTGTATTATAAATCGAATAGGTGTTAATACCGTTCAAACCCATTTGGCCTTCCTATTTTTGGTAGCCATATTAAACAAAATCTCCAAAATATTAAACTCCTCCAACTACTGTTGGATTTCATGTTGCTTCCTATGGCAACCTAGATCCACCACCATGTTAAATGGAACTATTTCCCAACTAATTGTGCCCATAGTTGTGCAAACAAATAACGAAACCTAATAACATTTCTTCTTTGCTCATTTGAGGGCTTTAGATTTTTACAAAATTTCAACCCTTTGTAATGAATTCATGGCTTATAGGTTCACAACACCATATCATGGGTTCATAACACCAAAATTAAGGACTGACACCCAAGTCATGATTACATGTCTCTTGCTAAGTGTTGCTACAATATTAGTTCCCATGTTATAGTTCACCCCATGTTAGACCACAAGGCTTAGAAGAAGAAAATACCTAGATGTAAACATTCAGATGAGGTGATTTTGCTTGCACTCGAATGTGCACACTTGGATTGCTGTATTTTGAATGGCACCCTTCACAAATCACAACCCTAGTTTGCACATGAGCAAGAATTCAAAAATTTTAAAGCATTTATAGCAAATTGAAAACAAAACTTGAAATGGAAACCTAATGGTTCCCTTCGATGAAAATTACTAGATTTCTACCAAATATTTTTGATCTAGTTGGACACCAAGCAATAATGTTTTCACAAATGTTACCAAATACATTATTGGTCAACTTCATAATAATGTGTTTGCAAACATTTTTGAAAACACACAAACCTTAAACCTTGGTGCAGTTCCATGATAACCAACGTTGAATGAATTTAACAATAAAACTGAAACTCCTTTGTCAACCTTGTGATTCAAGAGAATGCACAAAATCAAGGTAGAAAAGTTGTTCCACCATGGAATTCATAGTGGCATTGAAGTTGTACTTGAATAGTTGGAGGATCAAAGGCGTTGCAACAACACCAAAGAAGAAAGCACAAAATGGTGGCGTTGAAACGCACAAGCATAACTATTACAAAACGTAAACCCTAATGGGTGAAAATGACATCCCATGACATGGTGTTTGCATGCATTCCATAAGGATGGGGATGACATCACAGGTTACGAAATGGGCATAACATATTCATGTTGCGCAGAGGATGCTATTGGGACCAGGTTTCGGGGAAGGCAAGGGTAATAGGAACAAGTGAGGACAAAACATTTCAAGCGATACTTTTGTACCGATTGCAATATAGGTTTCTTTGGCCGATTTAATATTTTCCAAAAGAGATAGAGTTAAAGTTCATTTATTCTCGTAGTTTTATTCCTTTTACCACCTTGGTGTGAATCCAACTTTCAAGTTGGTGATTCAAAATAATTAGTTGAAATAAAATTCAATATTGGATTTAGAATTTAAGCACAATGATTATATCATCACAATATATTCTTTATATGTCTCTCTAGGAGATTGAATTGTGGAAGTTGGTTAGGCTTCATTGAGTCTTCGAGATTTTTGCGTTTCTGAGAATGGTGATGGAGGCCATGTTTACCCCTAATTGCTTACAAAGCCATCTCTTGGCTTTCTTGCATACTTTCTCCACTTGGGTATCATACAAACTGGCCAAGTTATATTATTAGAGCATCCCCACCGTGCTCAGTATGTGACCCTGCAAAAATATTTCTGACATCCAAGTTTAGTTATTTACCTTTTTTGCAACCCCACCCATAAGATTGAAACAGGGACTGCAAATAGGTGGGGAACACTAATAGCAAACCACCTCAACCAATCATTATGATTAGCCAATCAAAAACATGGTGCAACAGTCAGATCATATTTATTATACTCCTCTCTAGCAGGTGCACAGCTTTTCCTGCAGTTTTTACCAACCTCAGCAAACTGAGCAAATATGCAGGAGAAAAACAATTTTCCTGGGCCAAACCGGCATATGTTGACTTTTCTTCATCAGATCATTATGTGCAGGGTCAAGTACCGAGCACCTTTGGGGATGCTCTTACATGGTAATGAACTATAAGCTCTTGTATAATTTTTGATCTGAAATTGTTTTTAAACTGGTGGTTTGTGCATAAGCATTTTGGTTTAGTAGATTTTCATAACTTAGTCACATGTAATGATCTTCTCAGCTTTTGTAATTCCTGAATGCACTGTTGCAAATCCAGTTCTATTGCAAAAGAAAATCACTTACCTTGTCTCTTCATATTTTCACTGTTGAGATTCCGATTTCTTCAGGGCTCCAGACTTCAAGCTTCAGATCTGTCTGGATGTGAGAATCTCGATCAAAGCTTCTTCTTCACCCCAACCTTTTTGTTTTGTGATCTGAAATTTTCTGTCACATTGAGGAAAAAAGAATTCATGTACAATTTGCTGCAATTTACTGCATCTTGTACTTGAGCCTTCAGTCTAGATCATCCATATCTCTTCGAATAATTCTTGACAGAGATACTCCTATACACTTCTGTGTGGTTTTTTCTCCAAATGCTGTGAGAATTATCACATTTACAACTCCGAAACTGTGCTATAGTTTACAACTCCAAAATTGAATTTAGCTTTGATGTGTAAAATCCACTTACACTGCACAATCCATGGCATAAGGTAGCTTTGTAACTCTGAAAGCTCAATTGAGCTAAAACACGTATTCTGCTGTTCAAACTTTTGCCTCAGCACATACACATGTTGAACCGCATGCCTGGGAGGATTTTGCAAGCTCCATCTTTAAAAGGCAAGCTAGAACTTCAAGAAGGGATAGTGCTTTATGGGTGGGCATTATTACAGGGGCAATGATCACATGAAATACCTTAGATTGCAGCTTTTGACAGCAAATGTAACATCATCATCATGTTCATTCAGCAACCCAGAGCAAGGAATGGTGTATTGGGTGGCACCAGCTTGAACTTGAGGCTGCTGAGAGTGTTGGGAATTTTGGAGAGTTGAAGAAAACTCATTGATAAGAAAACAAAAGAGACCTATATGCACAGAAGACGAAGAAGAAGAAGAAGAAATCCAAGAAGAACATGAAAAGAAGATGGGGTTTGAAGCTGCTACCTCTCCTCAATCTAGAAGCTCCACAATTTCAGGAAGCTAATTAGGTACTCAAAAATCTGAAGCAGATCACAGACAGACAGAGAGAGAGAGACAGAATAGAGACACGGACACAGACACAGAAAAAGAGAGAGAGAGAGACTGAGAGAGATTCATTGTGGAGCCCACCATTATCGTGACGGAGATGAGCATTTGATGGATTACTGAGAATTTGGCTCATGAATTTCATGCTTCAGATTTGAGGTTTCAACATAGGCACTGCTGTTGCTGTTGTTAGAAGAGTTGTTGGCGCTAGGTACACATTTGTTGTGCATCTGAGCTTTCTAGGGTTTGAGGTAGAAGGCAGAGAGGAGAGCAGAGGAGAGCAAAGGAGAGGACAGGATTGAGTTCAAAAGGAAGGGAGGAGGCGTGTGTGCAGGCAGTGTTCATCCTCACACAAAAGCACAACCGGACCTAATCAGCCTTTTGTTTTCTACTGGGAGCTGTGAATTTTCGAGCACCTACCAAGAAGCTTTGAAAGCTGTGGCCATGGCTGCACTTTCTTGTTGTGTAGGTTTATCCGCTGCTTCATCATGGGCGCCTGCATTTTCTTCTTCCTGCCACGGATCAGATGCAAGAAGTCGTAGTTCCCAGCTTACTACTGCTGCTGCAGCAGTAATCATGAGAAACTCTCAGATGAGCATGCTTGCACCGTGTTCCAGAATTTCTTGTGCAGATTCTTTTCATGGCTTGTCGTCCCTACAGAGAATTCAGATAGGGCTTTTTCAGAGGAGTTCATTTTCCATGCAGCAGCGACGAAAGGGATTGCCCACTCCAAGCTGTGAATCAATATCAAACAACAGCAGTGGCACCAAAGAAAAGGCAAGTGACTACTTCTAGGGTTTCTTCTTGTCCTGCCAAAAACTCTTGTGTATCTATCCCAAAACATCAAGACTCATTCATTCAGCTTCAGTAGTGAAAAGAAGAGTTTTTCAACTTTTTTTCTGAGATATGGTGATGAGAACACCATGAAGCTTGCTCAATTTCAGAAGAATGCACAACTTATTGGGATTGTGGGATACAGGTTCCTTTTGGTTACACAAGGAAGGACGTGATTCTTATTGGGGTTGGCCTTACTGTCTTTGGTGTTGGCCTCAAGTTTGGCTTAGAGGTAAGTGCCAAATCCCTGCTCTTTGTATTATTGATCAAGTGTTTACTCAATTAGGGTTTAATGTTTGTGGAAGAAAGCTAAGCTGTCCAGTTTCGGTATCGATGGAATGGAGCAAGAGAAAAGAGATGATGGCGAATGGGATGATTGCAGTATGCTGTGGGGGGAAGTCCAGATATCATTGAAAGCATCTGTTGGATTTGAAAATGATGGGGTTCACTCACAAGCCTTGAACTGCAGGCTTTTGGGGTGGATTCATTGAAGGCTGGCAATGTGGTGCAAATAGTGATGGTTGCGGGTCTCACAATAGGATGGATTTCAAGCTACATTTTTAGAGTGTCAACAAAGGATATGACATATGCGAAACAGCTAAAGGACTATGAAAACAAAGTCATGGAGGTAAAGCATCCCACCACGACCTGAAGAAATGTGTATATAAGATTCTGTAAACTGGGGTAGAATACTGAAACCAGCCCACCTACTAATGGTATTTATCAGAGTCCTCAACTGAGCAACTGCTAGTGGAATGTTTCAGATTGAGTATGGAGAAATTCTCAGTACCTATGAAAATATGTATCTCCAATCAAGTATAGGGGAATGAGTTGGGCATTTTCTAGGTTATCATTGTAACATGGTTCAAAAGTTTTGTTATTGGCCTCTAGCCTACAGTCCATTGTCATATTCTTGGTTGTTGAAATTTTGGCATTGACCTTCAGAAACGGTTAGAGGAGCTTCCAGAAGCAGAGTTGGAGACGCTGCTGGCACAAATTGAGGAAGAAAAGATTCGTATCCAGGAAAAGCGGGATAAAAAGATATCATCCTGAAGTTACTCCCGTGGTGCTCAGCTGTCTCTTGGAGGTTGATCTAGTAGTACCCAGGCAGGCCGCAGCATTCTCCTTCTACCCTTCTGTGTACTGCAGGAGTTTAGTGGCAAATTATCATATTTGTTGCTTTCAGAGTACTTAGCCATGTACAGCAGCCTTATGCTCGTAGTGCTTTCCCATCTGTAGGGCCAAGGATTTCTCGAGTGTCACAAAAGACCTGAAACTAGTCAGTTGCATGTGCAGTGCAGCTCCACATTTGTCAGCTGAAAGACATGATGTGACAGCACATGTGGGATGCACAAGTGTGCTCACTATCTGCGATGTCTGGGAATTATTGTCTGCAGAAAGACAGTTTGTACGCAATTGAAGCTGTGAGATCGATCACAAAAATTCCAATCAACAAACCAATGCAAGTGTTTGGTGCAGTTATAAAATTCCTATACTGGTATGGTGTGTCCTTTTTTTTGTGTACCTTGAATGCTGTAATTGCATCTCTGCTAGTTGGTGGGTAACTTAGAGAGCTGTCAACCTGTACTTTTAGTTCATGTTTGTAAACTTATCTTTCTGCTAACTCATTGTCAACTAAGGTGTTTGTACAAGGCTTGTCTTGCCTGGTATGGACTATGGACTTTGACATGCTACCTCGTATCTAAAGAGAATATGTGGGTTTCAAACTTTAGGGCATCTTTTATCTACTATCTTTCACTTCTTGATTGCTTCTCTAGTCGAAGGACATCTTTCTGTTAGGCTGCTGTGATCACAACAGCTTTCCATTAAGTTTTTTCAACCAGTTGTGCTCACAATCATCTTAGAGCTCTTCGTCAAGCATTGACCAGTTATAGAAGCTGTGAGTCAAACTGTTACTCAACATACAGTGAGAGTTATCCTTTTTTAACGTGTTCCCAGAGTTCCTAACATGATTAATTACATATTTTCAACCCACTTGCAGCTCTCCAATGGAAAGTGACTGCCCCTGCTGCAAGAAACAAGGCCCTATGTCAGTGGCTTTCCACTAGGCTGCTATGATCACAAACACACTGTGTAACTGTGATTACAGCAGCCTAATGGAAGGAGACCCTTAGTGTGTGAGATGCCTACAGGTAATATGATTATGTTTTCAATACTCATGCAAATTTTGAAAGAATTGCTGTGCATTTTGACATTTTATGGACATCAAACTTTGGAGTTTTGCTTACTTTGCGATGATCAGGAGTTGATAAGGAACTCCAAAAGCTTTTACTTCCAAGAATGGTTATGAACTTGACTCCAATCAACTGCTGCATTTGTGGGCGCAAGATCTTCAGATGGTGTGCATTTTGAACCATTTAATTGCCAATCTCTGTGTGCAAAGTATGATTAAAAGTTATGCTGAAATTTCCACTTCTCCATTGTGCACTTTTGAAGGATTCTAGTATTCTGTAATTTGCACATGCCTAAGATTTGATCTTCATGTGAGCCACATGAAGGGGAGCTCATCAGTATTGGGTGGTTCTTTGATTTTCTTAATAACTGCTGGTTCCTGGGTATCTGGGGAAAAATCAGAATCAATGAACTGCCAGAGTTCTGGGTATTTGACAAACAATCCAGAAGCAAAGAACTACCCTTTCCGGGTATTTGAAAAACAAACCAGAATCAAAGAATCATGGGTTCTGGTTATTTAAAAAAGTTGCCTGGGTTTCATGAAAGAACCGATGGTTGTCTGGGTATGTATTTGTTTTAGAACCACAATTATGGACCCTGAGAACCACCCTGATACCCAGATGGAGTTTACATGCAGTTTTTAATAACCGCCCAACACTGGAGCTCATCACACATGCCTAAAACTCTCACCTTACATCCATCCATTCATCAAGTTTACATATGTCTCCTTTGAAGATTCAACCTCTTGAACACTTGTTTGGGTTTAATGTGCTAAAGGCCTCATCACACAAGTCTTTAGTAATGAGTGAAAATGAATTTGAAGAGGATGGGACTTGTTTTCTCCCTTGCATTTTAGGCCTATGATATTCATTAACAAGTGATTATTTTGGAAGCATATTGGAAGATGCCACTTGATAATAATAGTCTTCTAAAATATTCATCCCTTAATGGATGAAAGTTTAATATAATTTTTGACCTTTTGCACATTAGGATGCGGTTTGTTTGGTAGATATGAAGTGAAGGTAATTTGACTCCCATTGATGCATGGGGTTTCCTAACCTAAAATATTTTATTTAAGATTTAATCTTGAAATTAATCACCCAATGTTATGGGTGAATGCAAATTAAATCTTAAAGATAATGTCAAAAGAATCCAATGTATAGGGTGTATAAGCCTTAAGGTAATTATCATATTTTATCATGGAGCATTGTATTTTTTACATATTTTCAGATAGGCCTTGCATAAACATTAATGGGAAGTTCACAATACTCACTGTATTGAATAATGGTATATAAGGCAAATGGATATCATTATTCCGAGAAATTATGGCCATTTTGAGACCACCCATACCCTAAAGCTTGAGAAGTTTTGGTTGTTTGAGTGACAAGGTATAAGCTTTTTAAGACACCTTTAGCATCATTCCCCCCTAATTATTGAATTCCATTTTTTGGTGGGGCCTAGATTATGGGTATTCCAAGGCCCATATTATAAGAAACCTATTCCTTTGTTCTCCCAATTTGTATCCCATAATTATATAAGATGGTTCATTTCATGGATTTTTTCAAACAACATGTTCCAAAGATAATGCAATTGTTTTGATTATGCTTTGCCAATAAATTGAAACTTGAATTTGAATAGAGTATAACAAATATATGGCTCACAACTTGATCACATGTGGATAAACAATTTGTTCAAACATTGCACATTCATAACAACCCCTCTTTGCATATGGATCATTAAAAATTTTCATTTTTCACTCAAATCACCTAACTATGTCATTCATTCCATCATTTCCCATGAATATGTTTGAACATACCATAAAGGGTAAAACCATTTACCAATGAGCCACATGCCTTTCATTATCCTATGTCATTTGTTCATTAAAAGTATCTTTTTAAACCCACCTCTTCAATAAAAGCATAAAGCCCAGCCCATGCCAATATGGAACCATGGCAGTCACCACCAAGAAACAATTCTTTCCCTTTGGTAATAAAAACATTCCATAGTTTACACAAGCATGATCCTTATTGTTCCTTACTTGCACCAACAAACTTGTTTGGAAGTTTTAAGGCCTTCAATATATATATATATATTGGCAATATGTTTTTTTATTTCAATCCAAAATATGCAAAATCCTCCATCATAAATTAACTAATGACAATGGGTTTTGATTTCGCTCCTTCCATGTGGACATACCATCATTCTCATTTACATTGACTTTTTACAAGTTGCTATTGGTAGAATCATTAGTCCTTATTCACCATCTTGAATTCATTTTCACCTTTCATCTTCTTGTTTCTTTTCCTTCTATGATTTTTTGGGCCATGAAAGTTAGATCAATGTGTAGTTGCATTTGACTTCATCTACAATGACCAAAATTGAAGGTTACATTGTTTCTCCATAGAAGCAAGGTTCATCATTCATGAAATATTTACAAGTATTTGGTAAACGACACTTGGTCACATGAGACAATTAAACATTATATGTAATTCAACACTCAAAGTCTTAAATTGAATGTACCTTTTCTTAGCATATTGAAGATGCTAGTGTGACACTTATGATCTAATAAACCAATTTCAATCTTTTGCAATTTGTGTGTTTTTTTTACAATGTCAATTGTATGTGCACTATGAATGGAAGAATATGGGTTAGTTGCCTTTCTTCTTCTCCTATCCTAAGTACATGGTATTGTAATAAAAAAGTGGGGCAATACAAAATAAGACTTTGTTAAATACAACCAAATATAAAACTACTCATATGAAGCTTGCAAAAGCTCACATTTCTTAAGAGCATGAATTGAACCCAAACCACAAACAACATGTTTGTAAATCCTAATGTCGTCATCCTATGATTGTTAGCATTCAATTGGATCAAAACATTCGAAACCCCTTTTAAGTGATTACCTTGATGTTTTGGTATGTTTTCTTGGACAAATAGATGCCACAACTCAAAATCAAATGCTCATCTAACCCTAAACACCCAACTTATGAATGGTAATTGGATAAAACTCAACAATGGTACAAACTAATTATTATATAAAATCTTTTTTGCTACACAACATGCATTATGTTTGGAGTTTTCAATTGGTTAGGTATTTGATCCCACTAAAAACTAAATAGAAGATGCCCATTTTACAACTAGTCCCTTCAACTAATTTTTAGTTGGAGACAACATTTGCAAGTAAAATTTTAATAGTCACATTGAACAAATTGCATGTGACATTGGTTGTAAATGACATGGAATTTTGCATGAAAGAAAAAGTCAACGAAATACACTTTCATCATTTGACTAGCCATATATATATTATCATTTACAAATAAAATGCGACTTTTTTGGTGAAAAATGGGAGCAAATAATATCTTGCCACATGTTCCAACTTTTAATAATTTAAAATAATTTTATTATAATTTTGAAATATATAAAGCGTCTAGTTTTTATGCTTGGATGGTTTTAGATTACAACATGTGATGCAATAGAAATTTTCCACATGGCATATTAATTGAATTTTTCCAAAATAAATTTAAAACAATATTTAGGCATGTAGGTACTACATACCCACTTAAGATTACCTAACTTATATATTTTTCAAGATGAAAATGAAAGAAAAAACATATGGGATAAACTTTTTAGTTGCAAGTAGTTCGTTCTTATATTATGTTTCTATTAATGTTGAAATGTATCATTGTATTAATTTGAAATGTACAAGCGTGTCAATGTAGTAGTGTGTTACACTATCATTATGTTAATGTATGAATGTCTATGTATTAATGTCTTAGTGTATTATAATAATAATGTATTTATGTGTTAAGATATATATTCTAATTCACTAGTAGAAATTGGCCAAAAAATGTAACCTTTGTATTTGCGATTATATGCAGCTATTAGTCATTTGTGATTACATGTGACTACATTTGAACATTTCTGCATATATATTCATACATTAACATATTGTATTTTTGCATATGTGCATTCCCTTTTTGTTCTCTAAAACAACTACAATACTTTCATTTTCTTTAAACATTAGAACATTAGAAGTTGAAGGCAAAAAATTGCTAGAATTAACAATGCAAAAGTTAATTGGTTGTTGAACCATAAACGTGACCTTATAAGCTAGAAGCTTGTCACTAAAAAAATACTTGTCACAAAAATTTGGCCATGTCTTCATTGGTGCCATGATTCAGGATAGAAACAATTGCAAGCAAGTCAAACACCACAAAGACCACAAGAAAGCCACAAAAAACCTTGCTAATGATATTGATCCTCCAAACATTTTCATGTCTTGATTCCCTAAGGAAATGCTGATCAACCTTGAATTTTTAAGACAAGTTCTGGCTTTGAAATTTGGACTTTAAAATCTTGAATGATGACCTCTAAAATTTGCTAAAATGTCAAGACACAACAATATCGCAAAAAAAAGTCACAAGCTTGGACTAATTTGATACATGGCAACTTACTAACAATTATGAGAAAAATTGCAAATTCAATCATTAATGTGCTTGAACCTTGAAGCTCGTGAAACCTACCTCTAGAGTCCATCATCCATGTGGTCTACAAGTTGCTGATTTGAAAATTGACAATTGACCATTCGAAGGAACTTGGAACTTGTTGTTTGTTGCATGTTGGAAAAGTCATAGAAATGATTGGAGGTTGGTAAATGCCCAATGCCACTACAACTTGCCAAGCAATAATGCAACCATTAGTGCCACCTATCGTTAGTCATCAACAAAACTTAAAGAAAAACTTGGATGAATTCAACCCTAAGGTTTTAGCTCCAACAAACAACAGACTTGAAGTTGGAAGGTAGAGCCTTCAGACTTCAAAGTTCAACCTACTACAATCTCCAAAATCTAATGTCCATCCTTTGAGTAAGTTTATGATCTTTTTAATGTTCAATATTAATAGTAATGATCATATTATGACCTTTTGGGTCGTGAAAGGTGGTGAAAAGTTTTGAAAAAGGATCATAAAGGTATGGCAACTACCCCCCTACAAAATATTAATCTTTGGCAAAACTTTGTGCATCCATCATGAAAACTAACTATGACAATAATTTCCAATTATGACTTTGGCTACACTACCATGTGATGTTGCAGGTCACCAATTGAAAGAAGCCAACCCTAATCAATATTTTTGGACTACACAAAAGATTAATGATGTAAGATTTAGGCAAATTTTCAAATTTTTATTCCCAAATTTAAAGAAGGGCTTCAAAATCCAAATTTTTAATTGCAAAACAAAATCACCAAAAAAAAAACACTACCTAGAGAACTAATAACCTTAAAATGCTACAAAGTCCCAAACTAAGGGCCTAGGATGAGGTGGTAGCCAAGTCTAGCCTCACATTTTGAGAATGTTACCCACCCATGGGCCTTAAATCACAAGGTGAACATTATTGTAAACTTAAACATTCCTTGGATCATGAAGCATATGTGGGGAGGACTCTTACCAATGTTGTCAAATTTAGGATATTCATAGGTTCAAATTGTAAACCATGTTTTAAGGTACTTGGATCACAAATCCATTCTTATTTTTAAACATTATTTGGAATTGAACATTGGATTAACCCCTCTTTTGACATTGGAACTCAAACCTAGATCACGTTGTTAAGGCTTTTAAAAATGTCCAAATTATTTAGGTGATAAATATAATTTTAAGAATGAAGGTTATGTTTTAAATTTTAGGCAAGTGGCTACATTAAATTGATCGTACATAATTAACACCACATAATATTTTATTTTAGATATTGCATATCAGTTGAGCAAACTAGTATCTTACATCAAAAGAATGATTTTGAATTGTGTGTAAAGTACATGAAACTTGGAAGAAAATTCTAAACATCTACATGTTTAATATACATAATAATGATGTTTCAAAGTTGGTGAGAGGTTGACAATGGGAGATACAATTTTGATGTGTAGCCAAGATAGAGAAAATTGAATTGAATGACCAAAAAAATTGTGAAGGTGTGAGTTTGGTGATATTATCAAGTTGAGGATTCCTTGGGAGAATGAAATAAGTTTTGCATGGGATCAAAAAGTTGTTTCATTTTCACCATTGTGACAATCAAAAGTGTTGGTACAATAGAAGGGAAATGCATTGTCCACACTTTCAAAGATTACACTAAACTTTTTTTTGGGAAAGATCTCATGTCTATGTTGGGTGAACATGAAAATTTAGTCAAAAAACAATGGATACAATGGTTACTAGACATCCCATTTGATCACCTACAAGTAGATTTTGTTAATTTGTTTCCTAAAACGTGGAATACAATCATCCTTTGTTAAGAACCAATTCAACATCTTAAGGGAAGCATTATTGAAAATTGAATTACAAGCATATAAGACAAATACAATTGCCAAATTGCATAAAACACAAAGTCATAACAATGTATATTAGCAAAGAATTCAACCAAGTAGCAATTGTCATACCAAAAATCATTAGTATTTAAAATATGCATGAAGTTCAATCAACTTAACTTGACTACATATGAAAGGCCTTCAACATGTGATATCAATTCAAATGTGTTAAGGCAAGTTTTTGTTTGGTGAGGTCTTTTAGAACCACGAGTTGCAATGACCTATGATGAGGGTTGAAAATCAAAAAACTCATGTTGCTCCTTAAATGACATCATTCGAAGTTATCCTTCTAGTTCATACTTTACAAATTGATCATCAAATGAAAAGCTTACAAATCACCACATAAAGTTTAGTAGGTCCACGTGATTTCACAATCCCTTAAAATAATGCAATAGTGATACTACATAATTTGTAGTGTAATTAGACCTAATTTTTTACTTCTTTTCATCATGATCCAAAATGAAGTGCAATCATCCATCCATGCTATACATTGTAACTAGGAGATTAACTCGTGAGATGCAAGCTCTATAAATTAACACAAGCATTAGATGCACACATGATTCTTGATCATTTTAAAAACACTTATAACTAATTAAAAGGATCCTATGGGCTACATGATTTGTTTCAAGATATCACTATTACATAACATGGTTTTTATGTTGATTATGATAATTAAAATTTCAATCACAACAGACAATGGACAAAAATGTCCTTGATCAAATCAAACCAATATTTATGCTAAAAATTTGAGTAAGTTCATTTGACTAAAATGATTGAAATTAATAATTGATGTGGTAGTATTAATTATATTTTTAAATATAATATTAATTTAATAATAATTATATATATTTTTGGTTGAACCACAATGCTAAAATGTCTCTCTCATGACTACATTCACAACTACATTTGTAATCATATATGCATAAACAATTACATGACTAACTAGTTGAATAGGACTTGCTACATAATACACTTAGTCATGTAATTGCAAACATGGATATGATTATGACTTTTATGACTATGTAGTCATAAAAGACATCAAATTAAGTAATTAGTTAATTATATATACTATATCTATTATTTGTATATATAATACATCATATATATATATATATATATATATAGTACTTAATATAAGTAATCCAATGTAGTTATTTATATTATCTATATACAATATTATTTATAAATATTACTTATATAAAAAATTTAAAAAACTTATTATTATATCACCATTTCATTATTTTTATCATATGTACCTAGGCTAGGTTTAAATTTTTTTGGCTAAATAACCATGTAAGCATTTAAATTAGGTAGCCCATGAAGGTAAAAAAACATTGGTCAACATTCCATCATTGACCACCACTTTATCAATTGTGAGGTTTCATCCTTGGATCACAAGTATGAAGATGAATTCCTTTCCCAACAAACCACCCCACTTGTTGTGAATATATTATGGGATGCATTTTATTTAACCCATTCTTCATTGGAAATGTTGCACAAGTGCCAACTTTAATATTGTTTAAATGAAAAAAATTAAAAGTTCATTTTTAATGTTTTTTCAATGATGTATACATTTATATTTACTTCCTTTTCAAAATGGAAATTTTTTTGAACACAAAAAAATAAAATTTCAATGACCATTCTTTTTTTTAAAACAAAAACTCAAACACATGATTCATAAATGGGAATGATTTTATGGCTGAGATAATACTATATAAATGATATATTTTCCACATCTTAAAATTTATATATGAAAAAAAATCATATTATACAATTTTGATTTATAATAAATCATAACTTTAGTAGTAAATTTTAATTTTGATGTATAATGTTTATAAATAGGTCATAAATATTTTATATTTAATAAAAAATATTTAAAAATATCAACTATATTATTTATGATGTAAAATATTAGTCTAAATATTAAATACTAAATAATAAAATATCAAGTAATGTTATATAATTAATAATTTTATGAAGTTTTCTAGGTGACTCATAAATCTCACAATACTTAGCATTGGCAACAATGGTGTTTTGTAGGATTTATTTATGTAATTGAAAAATGGAAATCACCCTTAAGAAGAATTAACTAAATCTAACAATAAGCTAAATATGAAATAAAAATTTTTTTTTATCAAATTTTAAAAGAATCATGGCTATACGCTTAAAACCAACTATATAAATTTGGCAATTTTTACTATTTTTCTTGCCTCCACATTTAAAAACCCTCCAAAATCACTTCATGTTAAAAAAAAATTATCTATAATTATTTTGGGTCAAATTTCATGGGTAAAATTTTTTTGGTTAAATATTAACATGTTGGAATTTAATTATATTTTCCTGAAATGATCTTATAATTAAAATTTTTAAAATAATAAAATTCTGTCCAAATTAAATGTTGAATTTTTATGAATATTGTATCATTTTAAAATTTAAAATTCAAACATGTTATTAAGGATGTTTTAAACATGTAGAAATATGTGACAAAGTTGGCAAATTATTATATTTGCACTAATAAAATTTTCAAGGTTATACAAGTTTCAACTAAAAAATAGAACAAATTTCCCCTCTAAATTAGGATAAGAAAGGTGCATAATCAATAGGTTGTTAATTCATTAATAGTAATTGACATGTAATCATATAATTGCAATATGGTGACATTGCAATCACATCATAGTCATAAATTAAACAACTAGCATAATATGACTACATGACTAGAATTATGACATAATCGTAATGTTTTAATCATGAAAAACACATTTTGGTGTTGTGAACTAAAGACAAGTCTAATACATAATCACAATAAACATGTGATTCCAAGGACAATTTTTTTTTATTTTTTATTTACAATTCAAGTTGATTGTTGACCCATGACAAGTTATCATGATGATGCCATGACCACAATATGTCCAAAATGGGGTTTGAAACCCTCACCTTTTTGCTCACAACCCAAGGTCTTTACCATCCAATCATGATTCACCACTTCATGTGGTGATATAAATTGTTATCAATATATGAACACACATTTTTTTGAATATCATGCATTAAAACATTACTAGATAATCACATAATTACATATTAAATTTGAATACAAATGTTCATCTTCAATCTAGTTATTCTTAATTTCATAATTACATTTTTTAAAAATTTAAAATTGTAAAATTTATTGCATGAAATAAAATTTATTTAATTATATTTAAAAAATTTAAAAAGTGAATCATATACTTTCAATTTCCAAATTTAAAGAAATTAAATTAATTAATTTTTTTCATCTACATTAATTATGTTCTATTTTGTAACAAATAAACATAAAAACTTCAATATGATCTTCCATTTTTTCACATGTCATTTTATTATATTTCAATTGAATTATCCCCTATTTTTATTTTTATGTGAATAATTACAAACAAGAAATGAAAACATGACACTTGTAATATTTATTTATTTTGTTACTACTTCAATTCAAAAAGAAATAAAATATCTACATTTTAATATTTGCACATCATTAAAAGTAACATTATAGTCACAATCAATCATAGTTAGATAATTGATTTCAATCATATTAATCAAGTTAAACAATTTGACATGAATGCCACATATGCCACATGTTCAACACAATGTCCATTTTGACTAAATAATTAGTTCTTAAAAGTCAAAACAAACAAACCTAATTTTGATTTTAATCAAGTTGGACATAGTTAGTCATATTAGACAAATGAATTTGACTTTATAGTCATCTTAGTTATAATGTTACTAGAAAAAAACCTTGTAATAATGTATCTTTTGTGTATAACCCTTGTGAACTTTTAATATAGATTTCAATTCAATGGTATCATTTTTCATGTAAACCTTTTGCATGCAAGTCGATAAATTGTTTTTGAAAGGGCCAAAGCACATTCTTGAAGGAGCCAAAAAACACATTGGGTCACAATAACAACAACAAATTATCACAAGTTTATTTATGTTCTTCCATTTGGAAATCATGGTAATCGTGGCAAGTTGTGATAAATTATTCAAATGATTGTTAGGATATTCAAATTACAAATCCATTCATTTTAACTTTAGCTTTTGGTTTTAGTTAAAGACTTTTGAAAGTATGAACAAGTGTGTTAGATTTAAACAATTTTGTAAAGGAATTTTTTATTTCTAATCTTATAAAGGTGTATTGATGATTAAACAAATTAAATGATAATGACCTAGACTAGCCACACTAAAAAACCACTCACAATTTTTAAATTCTTAAAAAATAAATTATTAAAATATCCTTAGTCTTTTACCACGTATAAATGGGGTAATATGTGTATAACAGAGTTGTAACTTATAATAAAAGAAAATGGACCTTCAAATAATGAACACATTTTGGAATGGTTTAAAATTATGATTGTCCTTCAAAACAATATGTAAAACATAACATAATACATGAACATTTTAAAAAATTCATCCAAATTCATATTTATTCACCAATGATCAACATTACAACATGTGATATATTGGGGGAATTATGAGCATATTAAGTTGCAAAATTTTCATTTAAAATGTTTTTTTATTAAAATTTTACTTTTGGGCAAATGGACGCATGGTCTTTAAATAGAATAATCTCATTGGCTCCTTTGAATGTATTTGGAATTTGGACCTTTATGAGAAGGTCTTGGGTTGAAAAGAAAATATTGTGAAATTACAACAAGGGTGGAGAAAGAAGGGGATTCTATAAGTTTTATTATTAACAAAATATTTAACCATCCTACAAACCATGAATGGCTCTTGCATAATGTCCAATTCATGTCTTTCTTAAGCAAATACCATAAATTATTTGAATAGTTTCTTTTGAACATGTCATCCTCCACCCAAAGGTGCAAAAGGTATGCATTTGCTTTTGTATTCAACAAGGCGATTTGGGAAAATGGGATCTAATTTGTTTCTTTTGAATATGTTGAAATAGATGGTTTAAGTTTGAGTTTGGTCTTATGACATGAGGAGAAAATTATTAGAGACTTGTTGTCTTTATATGGCAAGCCCAAATTAGTGGCAAATTTTAAACCTTTTATTGTGGGTTATTTAGTTTGATAACCTATTTTGCCCTTATTATTTAACTTATTATAAGTACTAGTGTGAACTTGGTGCATAATGCACCCGTCGAGTAATAACTGTCACAGAAAACAAAACCCATCAATAAAAAAAAATTAAAAAAAAAGGTCCGGGCAGTTTAACT
>Ga0116227_10004035_pt1 | contig 32147 bp, 25 predicted proteins | sample S1TSphgellanicum_FD_89693 | JGI IMG/M metagenome (GOLD analysis project Ga0116227, IMG submission 89693) | Host-associated microbial communities from peat moss isolated from Minnesota, USA - S1T2_Fb - Sphagnum magellanicum MG | ecosystem: Host-associated > Plants > Peat moss > Unclassified... | reverse complement strand
AATATAGTTGTTATTGCCGGGGTCTCCTAACGAGTCTCCGAAGGAAAATGATGCGGGGACGGCTTGGGAAGCCACCGGTAATATGGGCCACACTTGAGCCGCAGTACACAACAACAAAACGCTAATCAATCTAATGAACCACGAACTTTCTGCATCCATAGCTTCTGCGATTCTGCGCGATTCCCCAGTTCCCAAATCACCCCGCGTCATGAAGTCAATGAGTACGCATGTACAGTGAAAAAATGCGGATCAGTAAAATGCAGATCAGTAGGAAGTATTATATGCAACAACAGTTACTACAGTTTCCAGGAACAGAATCGACTAATGCAGAAGAAGTGTTGTCTTTGCTACAACTTCTTGGTTCAAGTATTACGATCAAGCAGAACCAGTATAAGATCAAATGTGTAACTGACTCCATCATTTCTTCCCTCATCCTTTCCCTTGCGAAATGTATGGGGTCACAACTAAGCGAAATAGATGCGTGACAGGGGTCAGAAAAACAAACCTTGACGTGATTCGTTTGATGAAGATACAACTTCAGCTGCGCACACTCTTAAGAGGAGTTGCCTGGTCGTCACAAGCAGTAGCAGTACACGAGGAAACACTACTGAACAAATCAGGCCCGCACGATACTGTTGTGCTTCTTCAAACCACATTGCATCTTGGAACCATACATTGCAGTATTGAAGCTCAGCTGCAGTCCAAAACTTTGAGACGACATATACAGCACGAGAGGGATTTTATTAAAGCTCCCTGTAGGTCTCCAGCGAACACAACCCACATAGAGTGAAAGAGAATGGAAAGGAGCTTGGGAGCCGGTATTACAATGTGATCAGCGCCAGGAAACATTAAGTGCTCAACTCCAGTACGTGACCTACCACACTGCCGGCATTTAAAGCACGCATTTGCTCTGTACTGTAGGTACAGCTACAACTGGGCACCGGTGACTGGGGCATATGTAAGTATGGAAACCCATATAGAGCAAGCTTAAACCAATGTCCAGAACATCAAGATATTGAACTATATAGATGTCACTACATTTAAGTCCTTGCTCTTGTTTAGTGCTTGCCCATTCATTCATGGAATCTACTGAATCAATGTTGAGAAAATGAAGATTGATTAAAATACACTTGCACTCATTACGACTGCACTGCAATGGAGTCCGGACTGTCTCTGGGAAGACCATTTCCATGAGAGATGGATCACATCATCTCTTCAAACATGATCTCCCTAATACCGCGTGGTTTTTTGCAGCATTCTCATCAGTCACATCTTGCACCTTGTGGAAAACATGCTCACAACGCGATTTATTGGCTCTGCTCAGAGGGGAGAGAAAACGTATCTGTGTAAGATTTGCGCATCAAAATTTGGTTTTAACATACCCAATGTGTGAGTGACATCTGGAGTGTGATGTGTGCATATGATGGGTGGATGGGCATGTTCCATGCATCCAGATGAAAAGTAATAAATCCAATAAAGCAGGCTTTTATGCATCTAGATGAAAAGTATTAAATCCAATAAAGCAGGCTTTTTATAAGTTTGAAGCTGCTGTAAAAGGCACAGTCATTATGCGATTACAGTTTGTACTCAAGAATGATCAAGCCCTTACCCATTATGTTGGGCAAGGCGTTAGGCAAGCACATTAGGGCAAGCTTGGTGATGCGCCCAACAGAATCATCAAGCCCTTGCACATTATGTTTATGTAAGGTGCTAGATTGATGCACCCAACAAAATCATCAAGCCCTTTTCCAATATGTCCGAGAAGGCACCAAGCAAGCCCATTAGGGCAAGCTTGGACATCCACCCAACAAAATGATCAAGCCCTTGCCGAATATGTTTGGGTAAGGCACCAAGCAAGCCCGTTAGGGCAAGCTTGGACACTGCCCAACAATATGAACAAGCCCTTGCCCATTCTGTTGGGTAAAGTGCCAACCAAGCCCATTAGGGCAAGCTTGGACACCCACCCAACAGAATGATCAAGCCCTTGCCAATGTTGGGTAAGGCATCAAGCAAGCCCGTTAGGCCAAGCTTGGACACCACCCAACAATATGATAAGCCCTTGCCCATTATGTTGGGTGTAGCGCCAACCAAGCCCGTTAGGGGCAAGCTTGGACACCCATCCAACATGATGGTCAAGTGCTTCCCCAATATGTTGGGTAAGGCACCAAGCAAGCCTGTTAGGGCAAAGCTTGGACACCACCCAACAAAATGATCAAGCCCTTGCCCATTATGCTAGGTAAAGCACCAAGCAAGTCCGTTAGGGCAAGCTTGGACACTCGCCCAACATAATGGTCAAGTGCTTGCCCAATATGTTGGGTAAGGCAAAGCTTGGTGACACACCTCATGTAATTGGGCAATTGTGAGACCATTCCATAGATTCAACCATTTTTAAAACAAATTCTTGTTCAGCATATGTGTTGGTCACTATTATGATTGTATGAACATCACTGGAAGATTATGTCTATAAAGTGGTCCAGAAAATGACATCATCTGTTAACCCAGAAACGGTTTGTTAATGTTTTAAGCCAAAAACCACAGAAACGGTTGTCCACGCACTTTACTACTTTTGGAAAGACACTAGATACCCGACAACAAGAGCTGTGTCCGGGCATCAATGCGTCTCCCATTGTTGGGGAAACTTTTTGATGAAACTCTCTCACTTGTGTCGTCGAATGCGAATTGGCTTGGAGGCAAGAGATTTAAGAGGCGGCCGCGGACATCCTTTAGCACAAAGTTGGTCAGGACACACGCTTTTGTAATTACTAATGCGCACAAGGGAAAAGTAGACCTAAATATCTGCTAACCAGGCAGGCAAGCAGGCAGGCACACACACACACACACACAGACACATGGCTCGTACTACTATTGAGCACCAGCTTTTTATGACAACATTAAATTTTCTCATTGACATTTGTGTACCCACACGAGAATTGCTTTTCTAAGTTCTTGAAGAACCTGACAGAATGTGCATCATTGTGCATGGTGTCGGAAGCAGTGTTGTTTTCTTTTAAAGGATTCTGATGAATAGCTTTAATGGCGACCTCGTTCCTCAGCAGGCAGCCATTAACACTTGCCAGGAGACCTACTTGTTCAGGTATACTTACTTTGTGCGAGTCTGGCGAAAGAGCAGTTCTGATGATTTTTTTGGCCTCAAACCCTCCCTGAAATTTGTAGCTGTGTGGTAGCCAGTAGCCAGATCCAAATCAAGAGCGGAATCCGGCGACATTCGACACTTTAAAAATCACTTGGAAGGAAGGAAGGAAGGAGTCCTGTTGTGTTGGGCAAAAGCCCCAGAGTCGTGGCATTCCCAAAACGAGGGGTCTGTGAGAGGTGGTAATTGGTAGGTAGTAGTGTTTTTCTCTTTCCTTTTGCCAATTTTTTGATGTAGCCAAAGTGGCAATCATCCAGAAAAAACACAGCCAAATTCACAAGGCACGGGAAGCAAAGGCTCTTTTGCCAATAAGTACACATAAGATCCCTCTCACTCTTAAGGAACAAGCATGCGATCCTTAAAGGACAAGGTGTAATATACCTCTCAAGATATTCCCATATATAAGCTACCCTTCAAATTCACTAGGAATTTGTTTGAGAGCATCTCCACCAGCATGCTCCAAAAGCACTTCCGCTGGGAAAGCCTATTTCCTAAAGGTGGTCATTGTGAAAACACAACCCCACCAATGATGAAATAGACTGTTTTTAAGCAAGTCCCATGAAATTTTGGGCCAAGCCCCACGCCAAGTTAAGGTTTCGTACAGGAGTGGCAAAGGTTGGCAATGGGTGCTGCGATGTCTATCACCATGGATGTTTGCATGGGAAAAAAATGCGAGAGCTTGGAGCTTCAAGCTCTTCTCATGATTGAAGTTTAGATCTTGCAAAGCTTGAAAATTTCAAGCTTGGCAATAGCTTAAAGCTGTTGCGAGTACAATGGTGATGTGAACTCCTCACATGGTCAATGCAAGTTACACTTGACCAATATGGACATCACAAATGCAATTTTTGTTATGTGGGTATAATTGATCAAGATAACATGTATACTAAATCTTGGAAGTACCAATTTAGGGACTTGATTTAATATTTCAATATGTGTATGTTGCATGTATATTTATTCTATCACTTATAAAATTAAATAAATTATGAATCTTCAAAGTAAAAAATTATGGACTATTATTTAACTGAGAGTTTCTTTATGGATTTCAAAATAGTAGAACCATTAATATGTATAGTTGTAGGGGACTCACAACTAGTTAAATAATATATCAATGAATACAATTTTCAAGGATTTCACACCTTGAATGTTATTACATATTCCATGGAAACAATTTTGACATGTATTGGGTAAATGAGGAAGAAGAAAATTTGAAAAATGAAACCAATCAATTATTAAGGAATTTTCATAACATGGAAATGTTTCAAGTGGCAAAAGATGTAATCAAACAAAATAGGTGGTTGTGGCATTAATCGACAAAATAAAATTAATATGAAAAAGAGGAACAACAATTAACATATTTTGACACAAAGGAATTGTTTTTTTTTAAAATAACCAATCAATCAAAAAATGTAAGGAAATACAAATGAGGAAAGTGTTGCATGAATTCATGAAATTACTTCCATTTTTTCCCAAGCGATGTGTGAAAAAATACAAGGTGTTACCTTATTGAAAATAATAATAATTTATAATTTATTTAAATAGGGTGCTTAGAAATGAATTATGAAAGTATACGTAGAATATATTTATGATATTTTCAATTTGAGTAAACTATTTCTTAATTTTTTATTATTTCATGCCATACTAGAAACTAAAAATAAAAATAATCTTGGATAGAAAATATACAAAAAATGATTTCCTTTATATACGTGTTTATGAAATGTTGGCCAAGACATTTTATAAAGCCAAATTGAAGGAAGAATAAAAAGTGACTTTTCAAGATACATTTAAATAGTATACCAAATTAGGGTAAAATACAATCAATCAAAGAAAATATATGAACCTGTGCATTGGATGGTCCCTTTGTTCTAATAAAACATTTTTTCTTCAAAAAAATTTAACATGTTAATGTTATTTCCCACCATTTTTACAAACATACCAAGGACTTGGTCATGAAATTTCAATTTACATTGTGTGACCACTTATGCAATTGTTGATGGTGGTGCAATCTTCAAAATACCATGTTATTTGTCTTATCATTTCATAAATTTTTCATGTCACTTACACTAGAAAAAATCATGTTGTTTACAACCAGTCACTATGCAATTACATGCAATTAGTTATTGTTTGCAACTAAATTGATTATGCTTGTAATTACAAAGTTGGTAAACTATAACTTTTGGGTCACAGGGTTGTGTGTGCAACTAACATGCAACTAATGGTGTACAAAGTGAACATGTGTTATAAAAATAACAGCTTAAGCTAATATATACCTAAGTTAATATACACAACATATTTACATAGGATATTTATTAAAATATTATAATTCTACTACTAAGGCTAAACTTGGGTTAAACGAACCTAAACTTAACTAATCATGGTTAAACTAAACAGTTGTTAATATTATGTAAAATTATCTATGGTCAATAGGCTACAATACTTAACCATTAAATATCATAACCTATGGTACATAATTGTATTATAATATTGTTGATCATAATAGGTCATATATGGTTATTTTAACATATTTTAATTATATTTATTATCATTATTATTGAATTATTATTATTATTAATTATATTAATATAGTTATGGCTAGTAGACTACACAAGTTAATCTATAAGTATCCTAGCTTAAATTATGTAATAGTATGTTATTATTGATTACTACCTATTATAGATAATCATAACTATTAAGAAATTTTTAATTATATTTATTATGTATTATTTATTAAATTTTAAATATTATTATCATCATATTGTAATATCACTACCTATTAACTTTTATTATTTATAATATAATTAATATAGCTAGCAGGTAAACTAAGTTAGTATGACATAAATACTAGGTTGTAATTACATGTAGGTCGCAACTACATTGATTGAACCTACAATTTTCTTTTTATCCCATATTTTTTTCCTACATTCCAAGCATGCACATTATTTATGTACATTAATCTTGTTCACAAACCAAATACCAAATGCCATTTGGGATGAACCAATGAAAGAAGCTTGACTAGAGAAACTAAATTCAAACACAAAATTAAATTATTTTAAACCTACCTACCTACAACCTACCAAGTTATGACATACCTACCTATGACCAACCTAGTTACCTACCTATTTAATTAATTAAAAATCAATCTGCTTTTAAAATTACCACATGTCAACATATGATTGGCTTTCACAAATGGACATATGTCAAAATTCAATCATATTTTATTGGATGGTTGAGATATTATTAATTTATTAATAAAAATAAACAGTGAAATAAAGTTGAAATGTCATGTGTCACCATCCTATTGGACAAAATTCAACAAATTATATTATTTAGTGTCATTTGTCACATAGATATTTGAATGAAAAATAAAGTGACATATGTCATAACCTAAACTCATAACCCATAACATGTGTCACCCATCCCAAAATTGCACTGTAATTGCATATAAAGTTGCAATTATGCAACTACATTGCACAAATACGTATAGATGCATTAATAAATTCAAATTATACATATTGTCATGCCATGTAAATGTATGTTGCATGCAACTTGTCTTGGGCAACTGTAGGGATTGTAGTTGCATATGTCATGAATAACTAGAAACAAGTTGCAAATGATAGATGCAAAATGCAAGATTTGTTCTAGTGTTCTAGGAGTAATAAAATCATTCACTAAAGTCATCACCTACTTCATCACTCCCACATTGACACCAACATTCATCCATTTGTTCATAAAACTTACATTCATGTCATCCTTTTCTAAACACACCATTATTCATTTTGTCTTTCTTACAATTTTTGAAAGAGAATTAAACTTTCTTTACAAGCCACACAAGTTCTTAAAGAACCCAAGATTGAAGCTACCATTTTTGCAAGTAATTGTACTCATGTGTGAAGGCTTGAATCGCAGAAATATCATTAACAAAAGTGTATTTGAACATCTTAATGATTATATTTGTTACACCAACAAATTCAAAAGTTTGTATTCTCTAAATATGTAGTTTTGCAAAAAAACACATTTTTTCAATGGAATTTCATCCAAAATTTTAATTTTAAAAAATATTTTATATTTAATTAATGTATACCAATATCATACACCATTAAAAAATTCACCCAAGAATTCCATTCACAACCCTAGTTTTGAAATATATATTCAAATTTTCAAACTTTCAAACTTTCAAAATATATATTATTTTGTCACTAAATATTTTATACATTCAAAATTTTCAATGTTTGTTGGATTTCTTGAAATAATTGATTAGACTAAGTTTAAAGCTAATCATATATACTTAAAATAAACAAAAATAATCTAAGATGTGATGTTCATACATTACAAAAAAAATTAATTATAGAAAGATCATATGTACGACTACAATTTTTGGGGGGTTTAGTGTGCTTTTACCATAAAATGACATGAAATGTGAAAGTTAAGAAAAATGACCATATGATAAATGTATCACTAAATATAACCTAATCATAAGTATCATTAATGAGTTCAAAAATTTAACTCATAACACGTGATATTTGAAATTACCAATACATGTATTGAATAATCTAACAAAATCACATCTACTTTTGAGTGAAATGTATGGATACAATGACATTCATTGGATCATCCGTGCATTTCATACAAAACCTCACAAATTTTAAAATGAATGTATGAATAATCTAGTGAAGGCCGTGGTACACTAATCCATGTATTATGATCAAATGCTACATGTTTTGTTGAAGGTGTATGCACTATGCCATAAATTTTAATGAACAAGTATATTGTAGCCTTAGGTCAAGTTTGACATTAAATAATTCTTAAAAACCTAAAACGATTTTTTTGAAAAAAAGTTGTTGAAGTGCCAAAAAATGTGATAAATGCACTTTGAGACTAACAAAAAAACCTAGAAATTTGGCTCCATTTGTCGTGCAACTTCAATAGACATGACAAAATGTCATCCTTTGTTGCACAACTTTAGCAAGCATGATTTCACACATAGATGCCCAAGGTGAAGAAATGTCATGCCTTCACATACATGGGCAAGGTAAGGCTCCTCACTTATAATGATCAAAAAATGTAAAAAGAAAAAAGCTTGTTTTGGAGCAACAAAATCTTCTTCTACTTCTTCTATAAAATTACCGAATGTTGACTTACCAGTAAAGAGACATACAATGAATTCTTTCTTCCTCATGTGTGATTTGATTTGTGTAGCAGTGACTCTTAATGTTCATGTTGCACTCGGAAGTAATGTGGAAGATGTGGTGATTGGGCACACTAAATGTTGTGGTCAATAGTTTCAAGCTCTTTTTGACTATCTTTTGTTTGGCAATTGTTCTTTTTTGCTACCGGTGGAATTGTTATTTGAAGTAGAAGATGAGGAATATGGTGTGGCAATAGTAGATGTCGATGAATTGTGGTTCATGTGTTTTAGTCCTAGTAGTAGCAATAATATTGTGGAGTCGAAGAACAAATAGCTCACATTCAAGCTAGATAACAAGTTGGAGCAAAAGAGAAAAATGTAGTTAGCCATGGAATTTGGTCTTTAGCTATGGCAAGTTGTAGTTTGGTTCCAAAATAGATGTGTTTGCTAGGAAAAAAAACAATTAAAACATGACTACTAGGTGTTGTCATTGGATTACAACAAATTGAAAGTTTAGTTTGAAACCATTGTCCAACAAAAAAAAAAACTTGAAAATTGAAGTGAATAAAATTCTTCTTCTAAACTATGAATTTTTCTCATGTTTGACCATGTCTTCTAGTCATCCTCCTTGACAAGCTCTAATCCTGAATTCTTTTTTTATTATTCAAGTTGCTTACTCACCATCAGCTGGTATGTGTTTTTCTTCTGTTGCAATAAGTTCAACATTTGTCAGGTCAAAAGAATGAGCAGTAGGTGCTATTGCAAGAGCCATCTCGATCTAGGAGTCATGAAACTACAACAATAATGACACTGCCTTCATCATCAACATAGAAGTTGAAGGAAGAGGTCATCGTATTACAATAGTTAGATCACAAGGAACAATCCACAAATTGGACCGCAGATCGAGACAATTGTAGTAATTCCATGGAAATCCTCAACATAGACATATATTGATCTTAACATAATGTGAACATCATTTGTGCGTCCATGCATTTAAATTACATCTGTCAAATGAATTTCATTAAATTTTTTAACTAACAATTTTTTTAATAATTATCTTTTAATCATTTTTAATTAATTATTCATTTTTAATATGTCAAACCTAACCCAAGGCTATTGTAGTTTTGTTGAATTTTTAACACTTTTGCATTTCCTCCTTCACATTCACAAAAAAAATATTTTATAAGGTTTCAAGAATCTTACCTTTTTTGGAACATTCTTCACAAATTTTGGCTTCATTTCATTAGGAAGAAAAATCATCTTGAGCAAATCTAAATCTCCCCAAATTTCCTTATCTTCTTTTCAACACCTTTTTCCTTCAATTGTTGTTTTCCTTGTTTTTTTTTCCTATTGCCTTTTTCTTTGGTATTTTTTCTTTCAAAATTAAAAGGCCTATAACATGAACTTCATAATCTTTGTCATCAACAATTGTGCTTGATATTGCCCCACTCTTCATCCCCACCTTTAATTTATGTCATAAATTGGCTTACAACTACAATCTCTTAAAAGACTTTTTAAATGTAGTGGTCAAATGAAAATAACATTAGTAATTATATGCTCTTACAAGCAATTCCTCAATGCAATAAAACTATCAATGGGTAAGCCACTTAACAAAAAAAATGATCCATATTGTTGCCATCATAAAAAACCCATGAATTACTTTATGAAAAACCTTCCATAATGCCAACTTTCTTTCATTCAAAAGTGCAACAATGATGAGTCAAAGAAAATATTCATGGAAAACAAAAGTGAAAAATAAAAATAAGATGCATCCTTTTCATTCTCCTTACTTCCACATCTTTTGAAATGGTTCCCATCCAACAACCAAGATTAGGAAATAATAATAGTAAAATAATGATAAAACTATTGGGTCAAGCCCAAGAAGTTGGATCTTCATTTTATGAGGGTTCCTCTTTCATCAACTAGCCCAAGAATTTGGCATCAAAATAATGACATGTAAACAACTTTTTCATTTTTGGGTTCTTGGGCTTGGGCCTAAATGTAAAACTAATGGGCCCAATGTTGATCCATATTTGTAATAGGAGTGTTCCATTTTAAGTTGGGCCAATTCTTGGGCCCTAACATAAAGTGGGCGTTAAGGCCTATTCATCATGTAATGTTTATAGTAGTGTTGGGTGGTTATTAGGATCCATAGCCATAGTTCACTTTTTTTTGAAGATTTTAAGTAATTGTCATCAAATTACCAATTCATTTTATTTTATTTCATGGAAACCATTGGTTCTTTAAGGTTTTTGAAATAATTAGGACTAAAGGTTCTTTGATTCTAGTTTTTTTTCAAAGAACTAGAAGTAACGATTCTTTATAAATTCAAATAATTATACAAAATTGGTTTAAATAAATGCATTTGGTCCTAGCAAAATAAAAATGCACATGAATTTGAATTGCTAATCATAGCCATGAACCTTGATTAAATATTTTCTTCTAATATAAAATTATCATTCCCAATTCACTAGAAGATAAATTGTTGTTTACAATTGAAAAAAATTGCAAATGGCATTTTAAAATTGCAACAATGCTTTTTAATTGCAAAACTTGGTTACAAATGACATTTTTCTTCTATGATTTGTGTTCCTCATGGTCACTTTAATGGTGATGATTATCAAAACATGAAAATCAATAGAAGATTAAAATTTTATAACTAGTAGTTAGACTTCGAAACTACCATATTCATACATATGAACTCATTAAAAGAAACCTTGTTTTTTATAATCAATAAATTTGTGATTACATGTGACTAATTGTTACATGTAACTATCCATGATCCTTTTTGCAATTACATTTGATTCCTAACACATAATTTTGCCACTAAATTGTGATTAGGTGTTTTCTCATTCTTGCAAATGGATTATTATTATTTTCACCTACAAAAAAATAAATTACATCACATTAATCACAACCAAAATTAATTTTTGCTAAGAACTATGATGTGAACCTAGAGCCCATAAAGGTATAGTAAAATTTACTAGTGGTATACTAAGGGTATATATACCTAATGGTACATTAGATTTAAGGTATATTTTAAAGATACATTAAGGATCTAATTATCTATAAGTTAGACATACTTATTAAAAATATATTATTCATAATTATACCATCTTGCAACATTGTAAAAGTCACCAAAATAGTTGCATTATAATCAAACAAATTCACATAAACCATATGTATATGGTCTGATCATAGGATGATACCATATAGATTGACCACAAAGTTCATTAAAAAGTTGATGATGCCAACACTAATGTTGTTTGCAACCAATGGTTGCATGTGATTTGTCATACATAATTAATAAGATAATAGTTATAAATGTTGCTTACAATTAAACATTATTCACGAACGCCACTCACAAATTTTCAATTTTTCTTAATGCATTTAACTACTTTAAAACATAACATAAGTTGGGATTCATGGTGTTTTTTTGAAGCATAAAACATTAGGTACAAATTGGTCTATTTTATTTTTAACATTTTGTGGTCAAATATTCCAAAACAAAAATCTATATTAAATATAAATATATCATGGATGAATAGCTTTTCAAAATAGTTTTTGTTTTATGTTTTTAAACATTTCATTTCACCTTTTTCTTGTTTGTTTATATTTTGTCAAATTTGAAATGTCATAACATTGTGACCTTAGCCTTAGGTCCGTGACCAAGGCTAAGGCATGAAATGGGGAATGGACTAGGAGAACGTTTCAAGATTCAAACATTCTCACAAGTTTGGATAATGAGTCCCAACATTCTTAAGTGGTTTTTCTCATTTTGAAAGTTGGAGTCTATAATTATGGAAAAAAGAAAGTTCAATAGTGAAAATGGCAGTTTGGAATTTGACCATTAAAACCCGAGAAACAAGGGTCAAATAACCTTCAAATTGAACATGTGAAATGGTGTCACAAAGATCTCATCAAAGGCTACAACTTCTCTTTTGAAAGTTTTTATTTGAAGTTATATATGTAGGATTTATGAAACTAGAAAGTTGTGATATTCATAATTTAATAAGTCATAAGTTTTGAAATTTTATCCTAAGAATCCCAAGACTTTTTGCCATTGTGATGCATACATCATTGTTATCATATAGTATACTACTAGTTTGGACCCCGTGCCTAATGCACAGGTTTGTGTGCATTTGACGGTACATATTACGAAATTACGATTACAAACTACAGTTCCAAAACCTCTTTATATACGACATTTCACATCTATCTATCGGAACCTTGGCCGTTGAAAATCTTGATGTTTGCACTAGTTGTGACTCGTGAAATAGCAACATACAGTTGACCATGGGAATAGACCGAAAACGGCAAATATACCCCAACGTTGTTGAATGTCTGACCTTGACTCTTGTTGATTGTGATCGCAAATGCCACTCAAACTAAAAATTGACGACAACGCAAAACAAATGGCCAATCAATCCTGGAGGTGGACATGATGATGCGAGGTATGAACACACGTTTACCGACATTGTTCCCTGTGATGATCTCCTCGTTAATGACACGTTGACCCAATCTTTTGACAATCAACCTCGTACCATTACACAATCCTATTGATTGATTGAGATTACCCAACAAAAGGATTGGCACACCCACTTTGAGTTGCAGCTCATGATTTGCGATATCGCTGAATCGCAAAGTGTTCCACCGGATACAATGAATCCATTAAAACTCATGTAGCAACATTTGCACCTTCTTTTGTTGGAGCCAAACAATTTGCGCTCAAGTACGTGTGCGATTCTTCAGATAACGATTCTAAAATTGCATTGTTGACTTCATCAACATCAGTATTTTTGGGGGCTATAATGCTGCATTGCATAAGCTACATGGCATCCCCAGAGTGGCACCGGTGATCCGGATAGATGGTTCGGATTAATCCTCTTAAGCTGCAATCTTCTGCTGGTAGCCTCATATGGGATGGAATCTTGATCCAATCTGGATCGACACCTTCTTCTCCTGCAATGGCGAGAAGACTACCGTCTCCAACATTCAACACCCATTTAGTAAACTCTCGTTGTTTTTCAGAATTGGTTGCCATGACTCACATGTTGATATGAAGACGAAGAATTGTAACATGTTGCCAAAGATGTGATCGAGGCAAGGAAGCACTAACAATGTCTTCTCGTCCCGCCTTGGGAATGACAGGCAAGGTTTGACGAAAATCCCCACCAAGGACCACGGTTTTCCCACCGAAGATTTTCCCAATTACCTGTGCGTCATCCAATTGCATCAAATCATGCAAGGTGTGATTAACAACTTCGAAAACTCGGTGATGCATCATCGATGCCTCATCCCAAATGATCAGATCAGCTTTATGCACCAACTCGGCCACTTTCATCTCTTGTGTGATGTTGCAAGTTGACTCATCGTGCAGATCAATTGAAATCTTGAATCTTGAATGGGCGGTTCCGCTGCCTGGAAGCAACAAAGACGTAATTCCTAATAAGGCAACTGCAAGCACGATTTTGCCTTGCCCTCATAGACAGGACAGAAGTGTTGTCCAAACAAATGTTTTACCGGTTCCACCACTGCCATACACAAAGAATAGTTTGCCTTCTTTGTTTGTCACGGCATTCAAAATAATTTCGTATGCGTTGCGTTGATCATCATTCAACCTATCTTCTGCATTGTCCGCATGTGCGGTTAATGAATATCGATCATAAACCAGTTCTTCTTGGACCAATCGGTTTCCTCCATGAATAGAAGGGATGTAATTAGACTTGGGAAGTGTTAGAAAATCTTCTAGGCAGTGTCCATTGCGCATGAGAACTTGATCGATCTCATACAATGCACGATCCTTTAATGCATACTCAGGAAGGGTAACAGTTGGATCAGCACGCTCACAGTGTGTCATTACTTCAATGTCATCGCTCAAAGACTCCCAATGTGCATCCCATAGCTGTCTGGGATTCGTGACCTCACAAAACATCAACATGGAAGCAAACATGTCACGCAGCTGTCGTCCCGAAGCCCAAACACCGGCTTCTTCCAAGGCTTGATCCCATTGATTGTCATTTGCAAGCAAACCCATCGCAATGCATGCATCTTTGAATGTGTCGTGCTCTCTGCCATCCACTGTTCGCAAATGTTTGTAGGATGTGGCACCTCTGACGCAGTTCAGCAGCATTCGCAAATAGTAACGTTCACTCGATGTTGGGTGTGCGTAATACATGCGACCAATGGCAAAGCCTCTCTTGGCAGTGTCCATCGCTTCAACTTTTGATTCCACACCCATTGCTGAGGGAATTGATTGAATGTAAGGCTTCGTGTAACTTCCGATTCTTGGTTTGTTTTGAACCATTATGTCAGCATCGTTCTAGAAATGGCTGACCGTGTTGCCACTTCCTGCACATCATTGCCATCGCGAAACAACACCATTTGCTGATTGGGCAAATGGTATTGCAGACACTCAACGGTAGGAAACCGCTCATGCATATCAAACTTGAAGATGCGCCACGCTGCTTCCGATGCAGATACATAACGACAATCAAGATATCTTTTAATTTCATTAGTATCGACCACATTTCCTTTGGTGGCATTGTCGCTCTGGCGCGAGATCTTAACAGTTGCACAATCATGTCTTTTATATACGTACTTGAATAGATACTTGACTGCACGAATATTGTTGTAGACCTTAACGTTGATGTGCGCATCGTATTTGGTCGATAAATAGACATTGTGCAGTACCACCCAACGATTGTCCAATTCAATGCCATGAACCACAACTATGTGCCCCGTATCTCTACGCCAATAAATAGGGTCTCTATTTACATCCGTCACCGTCTCGGATTGGAACTTGCGTGGATATTGTTTTTTACATTTGCCTTCTTCCATGCACGGGGCATTTGGGAACACAGCTCCACATGGACCATGCATCATGCATTTGGCAACTGTCTTGTGGGCCAACTTGTTTGTTTCTGAATTCGAAAGTTCAGCACTGATCATGCGGTCTACATCCTCGACTGTGTGTGGCTTGTAGTCTTTGGTAAAGAAGATGAGGATGTGTGCATGCGGCAGCCCACGCTTTTGAAATTCAACGACATAAATTCCCGCAATCGTGCATCCCAAAATATGCTTCTTGTGAATGTCATTGATCAACTCCTTCAACTTGATTTTGAACATTCGGGTTACCAAATTCGGTTGATCTTGAGGTTGCTATCCGAACAGTAACGCTCTCTTGATTTCAAGCCACTAGGGATTGCAAGTGAATGTAACGCATCCGGGCAACCTGCCCATTTGCAAATTACCATGGCATCTTGATAATTCTGAACCATGTGACATGGATGTACTATGAAAGAAGATGGAAGAATGATCTTCTATCCGATGGTAACATCGTTATTGTCACCTACAACAATGGCATCTGAAGGCCTTAATAAAGATCCGCGCGAAGTTTTTTTTGATTTAGGCGCAGATACTTTAAAACGATTTTGTTCGATAGCCGCATAAGCATCCACAATGTATTGATGCCGCAATCGGTCACCTTGAAGCAACGCAATGCCATCAGTGTCTCGATGTTGAAGTTGATAATTGTAAAATTCTGCCATTGTCACATTGTAATGCTTTCTTTGAAGCTCAGATTCTTCTACATGGTCGTCATCCAAATCTACGTCAGCAACAACACCATTGAGCGGAATATTCGGATGCCATCCATCTTCACCGTAAGGAAATAGCAATGGATAATGTAGAGCCATGTATTCCACATGTAGTTCGGAAATACGCTGAAATGGGCCAGCTTGCTGAGCAAGCACGATGTCACGTTTGTCTACAGCCTCAGAACCATCTCCTACCATCAATGCAGCGACTTCATCGGCCGTCGGCACATTGTATCGACCGGCATCCTTTGTTCGAAAGGCAATGAAACGCAATTTTAGATCCATGGGAGCACCTTCTGTTGCCATCATATCCCTTGCCATTTTGAGCATTTCGACATAGGGATTGATATTATACATCATGGTCAATAATCGATCTAACGTCGTTGGATCAAGCGAGGGCATAACGGCATGGCGCTTTTTACGTTCGTGTTTCGTATCATGAATGTACAGCTGTGCAAACTATGGCCATTGTCCTTCGGCAAGACATAAGGATCCGATTTTGTGATAAAGTTCACCTTGAATGCGAAAGGAATACGGTCCAGGGCCTCCTGTTACTAACTCATCAACTTTAGCACCAAACGAAGTGAATGCTAACACCGAATTGTACATGCGAATCTGATCTTGAAATTTGACGGCATTGCTCTCTTTGCTGGTTAAAAGAACTTCCAGCTCTTGCGGTGTTGCAGGAAGATTCGGCAACAAAACTTTGCCATTCTCGCAACACAGAGAAAATTATGGGTTGTTGTTTGTCGACTTTGCCGATCGTTCTTTGATCCACATTTTCGCGCTGCAGAATCCACATATTATGTCCATTTTTCCACAATCCCATCGTCCCCAGGCTAACGCATCTTCATCTCCAAACAATTGTAATGCGTCATTGCAAAGAGAAGGCTGTTCACGTTACTAAGCACGTCGTTTTTTTTGTAGGCGATTGCGACGTTCATGTGCAGATTCTAACGTGCCTTGATTGAATTCTATTGGAACATCAATATGTGGAACATGATTTTCCAAAGAGTCAGTTTGCTCGTCATTCCGTTGAGCTTCTAGGTGTTGCCGAAGGGCCGTCAAAGCAGCTAAAACACTACCATGTTGCGCAATGAGTGCACGCATACGTTCTTATATGTCTTCGAGCATCTTGGGGCGGGGGGGTTCTCCTACACTCTTTTGTGCTAGTGCCGTGTGTGTGGACATTGTTGAAATCTGGCTACATCTACTAAAGAATTGTGCAGGCAGCAATACTGGTGTCGAAATGTGAGGCAAAATCAATCCCCGGGGTGGCGGAGGAAATGAAAGTCCATGGCTTATTAATTTGTATTCACTTATTTGCTCAAGGCGTTGTTGATTCCTGCAAAGATCACAATACAGAAGAAGAGAAAGTGTGTGTGAGAGAGAGAGAGAGAGACATAGTATTTCAAAACAATATTGTATGGACTTATCAAAATCCATCTTCTCTCATTTGAATGTGATTAACTTATTGTGTAGTATTAACTTACTTACTTATTAAATGACAAAGAGGCACTGGATAGGTGTTGGACTATATAGTGGGTGAAGGGCATTTTCGAAAGTAAGGGACCTAGAACAACACAATAGCCAAGTTTGGGCTCACATTTTGCAAATGTTCTAAACTCGTGTGCTTTACCCATAGTTAAAGCATGAGGAAAACATTATCGGGAACTTGAACATATATATCATAGTCACTGAACGGATTTAGCAAATGTTTGCCAAATAATTAATATATTTAGAATCTATTATGCAAAACTTTCTGTTTGTTTTAGTAGTTGCAATTGAGCAAAAATTTTGTCTCTGGTTCTATTTTTTGAGTCATGCCATGATTTCAAATATGTATAGATATTTGTGTGAATCATGGCACGCTCACACAGATATCTAAAATCTCCCAATTAGGCTTTTCAAATAGTTGCCAGACATCTGGGAGATTCTCCAATTGAGTTTTTTAGTGATTCTCCAAGTGAGTTTTTCAGTTTTGAAGTTGTCGAGTTTCTTCGACTGTACAGCAACTACTAATTGTGGGTGCAGCTACACATGGCAGCTTTGGATTCCTCGCGAATTCTTTCACAGAAATCGTGTCTACATGGACTCTTGTATCAACCCAATATTGTTGTTGTTGTTGTTTTTCTTCTTCTCCCTAATTTTTTTCATTTCATGAGTCGCACGTTAACAACTTCCATCTCTTTCCAACAAAACCCAAAAACCCATTTTCCCTCGAACCTCATGTTGGAAATCGGAAAACTTTCCCCAGCCCCCCCCCCCCAAAAAAAACAAAACAAAAAAACAACATCCTCATCTCCGCTGCCAGACATGATCGCTCTCTCTCTCTCTCTTGCTGTGTGCATGTCTGTACAAAACCCAACACCTTCAAAATAATAAAAAACCCCAACCAACCAACCTCCAGAACTGCATGATCTAGAAGTAACAGCTTGAATGCAACAAAGCTCCAGGAGAGATTCTTTTGCAATGGTGCCAAATTACCGCCAAATGACAATCAATTTCTTCTTCCACAATTTCATCACACCAACCGAAGGTCCAATGTCTGAGGATGCGCAGATGCGTCTGAAGATGGGAGCTGCTAAGGGATAAGTCACCAAGAGCAATGGATCCAAGCCGGAACCGTCTAAAGAGGACATCAAATCACACCCTCGCTATATTTAACTACTGTTCGTAGCCACTATCCGTCCGGAGTCAAGGGAAGCTTCATTCTTCCTTTACAATATATAATATGGAGGAAAATGGTGATCTCCTCGCAAGTTTAGGTTGTGGTGTGTTTTGTGAATTGGGTTGCCCATGGCTTGTCCATGCACTATTTTAGGGGTCTAATATGCATTAGTTTTTTTTTTTCTTGGTTTGTGTAGATTGATTTCACCTTGGACTTTTACTTGTGAGTTTGTTGTAGTTTTATTTCAAAATTCTCAACTCCCACATCTTTGTTGAGAACTAAAGAGTGTGATTTGGGTTTGCATTCCCTTGCAAAATTGAAAAGCAACATGGTTTTCTACCCCCAATACCATTTGACAAACTTATAGGTGCATCACATAACCCATATTAAAGTGGTCATGTACATCAATTCTTCAAGTTGACTTGAATTGTAAATATGAATAAGTCTTCAACACTTGTGAATACATAAATGTAGATTTGACCCATATTAACACTATAGATGGACAAAGACAACAAATTTGAGTTTGGTCATCTTTTACCAAAACTTGGCAAAATAGTCATAAATGTTACTTTATGATAAGTTTGCATTTCCATATTTGTGCCCATCAAGTTTGTTCAACATTAAGAATCATGAAATTAACATTGTAGTAGTAGTGTAGGCAATTGAAGCTAAAATGGGGAAAGGTAATTAGTCATAGAAGTAGCCTTGGCAACAATTTAACATTGTTTGGGCAAACATTATGATTATGTCATTCATAAACACAAGCGAGGGAGGTAGAAAAACGTGTTCAACACTTTTGACCTTCATAGCATTGTCATGACTTGCAATAGCTTACATGTACACAAGCAAAGTTTCACAACTAGCAAAATCACACGTGTTTAAGTCATTGCCTAGTTGAGCTAAGTAGTTGCAAAACTTTGGAATCAAATTTATTTAAACTTACAAGATACATGCTTGTACATGCTTATCTTCTTTTGATTTGATTTAGCTAGAAGTGACATTTAATAGCTACCTTGAAATTGTTATTGTGGCTATTAAAGATGTAATGACTAGAAATCTAGCTTTCTGTTTTGAATTTTGTTTTAGGAGGGAAGATTTTGAATGATTTTTTCTCCCATTATGTTTTTGATAACAACATTGGAGAGATAAAAGCTTGGGTAGAACTTCATAAGATGTATGTGAATTATGGAATGAACAAGAAGAAAAATTGGGGATTTATGTTCTGCACATATATTATGACTATGTACATGTAGAATTAATTTATAGAAATATAGAATTCAAGTTGTTTTTGTAGTTTGTATTAGTTCATAGAATGTATTTATTAGAAGCACAATTTAATTTGGTATTATTTTCAAAATAAAAATAAGTACTTACCATACTCAAGATGAATTTAGTAATAAAATCCTAATTTTTGTATGTTTTGTTGTTGATTAGAATTTTAATGAGGTAGCTACCATTCAATTGACCACCAATTTACCAAAATGTATTGAATAGGGTCTTCAAGGAATACGTATACAAGTTCATGAAGATCTTTTTAGATGATTTGCTACATACAATGATATGGATATCATATGTCAAAATTGAAGTTGTGCTTTGGAAAATGCAAAGATATGGAATTAGTCTTAGCCCACAAAATGCATTTTCATGGCTTCTTCTAGGATGATTTTAAGGTCAATAGTTTCCAAAGAATGAAAACTAGTAATAAACATGCTTATATTTACAAATCCATAGCAAATATAAATGTTTAATGGTATGGCACAATTCTATCACTACTTCATTATGGCCTTGATCACTAAATTCATAAAGAAGACATAACCTTTTATATGGACCACAAAATTTTAGTAAGTATCTCAAAATTGGTATGTAGAGTTGGGATGAACCCATGTTGTGCAACTGCACTATTTAAGCTACGAAATCCCACAAAACCTACAAGGGTGTTGGACCAAATAGTGAACACCACTATTTTTCACTTACAATCAATTTGGCTAAAGGAGGTGAGGGAATATTTAAAGATTGGACAAATATTAAATGCAATTAATGATGCTACCACATAAATAAAGGTTGGCAAGACATGTAAACCTTTCACCATGAAGGATGGCATGTTCTATAAATTTGGGTGTGACAACAAGCTTAAACAATGCTTAATTTTAGAAGAAGTCTTAGTAATTTTCAAATAAATACATGAAGGAACAATAAGATGACAATTTATAATGGGACGTCATAATAAGGAAGGTGCTAAACATATGGTAATCGTGGTTAACTTTGTTCAAAGATGTCAATTAATTTTGTAAACCTTGTAACATTTGCCAAATAATAGGATGATTAGTAAGTCAACCTTGGTTAAACTAATGACTACACTTCTAGAAGAATCATTTATAAAGTCACGACTAAACTTTCCATCAAGCCTACAAGATGTTATACATGGAACATTACATATTAATGGCCATAGACAATGCCACCAAGTGTGTGGAGGCTAAGGGATTACACATTAACACTAAAATAGTATAACCACATTCCTATATGAATACATCTTGACCAAGTTTGGGTGTCCTATAACTCTTGTCACAAACTAGGGAGTGCCTTTCATCAATGATGCCATAAAAAACCTTACTAATTATTTTATGTTGATTTATGTCAGTTCCACTAGTATCCATAGGGAAATGGATGTGTAAAGCCAATTAACAAAGTTATTGGTAGACTATTGACAAAGCTTATCAATGAAAATAAAACAAATTGGGATGAACATTGATCCACAATCTTGTTTTCTTACAAAGTTCAACATACAAAGTTGCTATAAGGTACATCCCTTATCAACTAGTCTACATGTTTTATATTCCTACAATGGGGACCACAAAAATGTTAACCCAATATGGAAACATACTTGATTAACATGTTTGTGTTCCCCATTACAAAATTATAGATCCTTAAAAACTATAGAGTGATAAACTACATGCGCATGATATTGCAAGGATTAATCAATCAGACATAACATTATGGAATCAAATAATGCCATATTAAAAAATATTTTTAATCAATTTGATGATTATGTATTGCGATTTCCCAAGGGAAGTAAAACACATCTAAAGAAGGTCATTATTAAAGGGTGAAAACACACTACATTGTCCCTAAAATGTTGTCACAAGGTAGTTTTTGCAAGATTTTGGGATTTGTAATTGGCCATGTGATTATATATAATTGATTAAAATGATAAATGACTCAACATTGCAATGTTATATATAATATAATCACATTGTACAAATTTTATGAATAGTTTTTTAATAACCATAATATAATGGACTTTCAAAATAATACCAAAATATCTATAATAGTTCATAATCAATGGGTATGGATTCCATGCACCTTCATATAATTTTTTTTAATGATTAAAGGACTCAATGGTAATATGATGTGGTAACATTGATACCAAGGAGGACTTTTTGGAAGGATTTTGATGACCAAATTTTTCTATGTACCTTGAATTATGGTTTTTTCTTATTAAGTTTTTTATTTAATGAAAGTAATAATTTAGAAGCTCATATGTCAAATTTAGGTTGTTTATAAGGTAACTAGGGTTGAAAAAAAATTATAATATTTTTTCACCATAACTTGTAAAATGATTTGTGTGATTCAAGGTACCTTGCCTTCACACTACTTTCACAATGTTAATTTAGGCAATTATGGATTTCCACATGTGCCTAAAAATGTTTCACCTTATTGTGCTTTCACCTAAGTGTTTTGGACCTCATAAAATGTATAACATAATGTTTTTAATTGTTATGGACAATTTGACCCTAACCATGTACTTGTGAATGTGATCAAATTGAAGCTTTACAATTAATGTTGACAATAAAGTTTAAGGCAAACTACCATAATTCTAGTGTATTGAAATTTAGTGTGGTAAAAATGACAATGTAGCCATTGGTAATGAGTATGTAGACAATGAAGACCAATAGGAAGTTAATGTGTCAATGGGAAAGATTGTGTAGAAAGGAATTACATGGCATAGTGGTGGTGAATGTTGTGTGAAAGAAAAAAAGGTATAATGGGAAAAATTAGTATTCTAAACAATGGGATATTTAAATCATTAACCTAAAAATGCACGAAAAAATAACTTTGGTTGTTAATTTCTAATAAATATTAATCATGATAATTATCACAAACAACAATTATTTTGTCATTGCCATTTTCCTTGTTTGTCATTTTTAATTTCCAAAATGAATGAAGGCAACTTGTTTGAAAGATTGGAATGCCTTGCACACAAGAAAGAAGAAGAAAATAGGCAATCCTTATAGCAAGAGGAGAAAGTTCATCAACATTGTGTGTAGTGCCATTAAAAATGCAATTTCCAAAATGTAAATTGCCAAGACTATCATCCTCACTTGAATACACAATAGAGCAAAAAATAAATAAGTATTTTGACAAGTAATAAAAACAACACATAACATTGAAGTCTAACTTTGTATCTTATAGAAATAAAACAAAAAAGTAAGAACACAATTGGCGTAACCTATGATCATTTCCAACTTCAAAAAAGGAAACAAATAACAACAATTTCACCGAATGAAGAACATTAATGAAAGTCCAAAAAACCACAAAGTTCACAACCTTCAATTTTTATAGTTTCATCTACTTCCAAGTTTCAATTATGCAAAACTAAACCATGCATTAGGTCCATGACCAATTTAGGTGGTAAGGTACAATAGGTATCATTAGTTCTTGTGGAAAAAACAAATAGATACATGTTTACCCCTTTAAAGTAAAGTTAGTGTTTGGAACTAGGAAGTTTAATTAATTAGACTGAACAGTTAATTATTAATTTGAATTAATATGTCAAATTTAGATAATTAATTTTTTGAATTAAAATAACTAATTCAAAATATTATTTCGTATATATATATATATTTTGTTGTATAATTTGGGAAATTGTTTTTTAGTTGCAACCCAATTTGCAACTAATGTGTAATTAAAATATTTGAATTTTGCGATACTACACACTATAAGTGACAATCAACTGTTTTATTTCTTTCTCATGTTTTCATATGGTTTTCAATCATTCATCATTATTTATGTCAATGTCAAATTTAATTTAAATTAATATACATTTCATGGACATGAAAAGATACATGTTAATTTATTTTTTCATATCCATGTTGGTGGATAGGGAAAAATAATGAGGTAGCTATCAAATGGAGGTAATTATTAAAAAAGGTGGGAAATATTTATTATGAAAGTTAATGGAAAATGGAAGTTGTTATTAGAAAAGGAATGAAATAGGTAAGCTTGAAAATGAGGTAATTATTTCTGAAATTGTATTTGGAATGGTCCATGGACAACCATATGAAGGATTCCAAAAAATCTCCCATATACCAATTCTAATTACTCATCACTGAAATTCAACCCACATATTTTGTCGTTAAATATCATTTCATAAACTATATAAATAAGATATCTTTTCTTGTGTGCTCACATTAAAATACATGTGCCAATTTGGGATGAGCTTAAAACATAATTTAAAAACTATATATATTTTAGTTCACCTACCTTTTTATTGTGGTACTTACTTGCCTACCTAGGTAAGTAAATAACTAATCCTATGTTTTACCTACTTACATAGGTAGGTAAGTAAATTTGTAGTGTATGTATGTCCTTCATACCTACCTTCTCATGTAAGTAGGTAAATATGTAGCCTAGGTATGTAGGTATGTCCTACCTACCTATTTTTACCTAACTACTTAATTTTACATACATACCTAAGTAAGTAGGAAGAACCTACCAACCTATGTATCAATGTACCTAGCTACTTAAGTTGATATTTATTATAAAAAAATTCAAAATTCATTTGATATGCCACATGACAACTTGTAATTGCACCACATATCATAATCTAAAACCATATAAAATGAACAATCATGATGGATTGTGAAGATCAATATTTTTCTTAAAAATCACTCAAAAATTTCCATAATGCCACATGTTAGATTTTGATGGATCAATGAAAAGTAACGTTAGCATGACGTTACATGGTAATTGTAAATTAGTTGCATTAGAATTGCACAATAGTTGTTCCTACATAGTTGTAATTGAATTGCAAAAGTTGCATATGTATACAATCATCTATGATGAATTACATCTGTTGCAATTCATGCAACTTGTTTGATAACATTCATGCCCATAAAAATATGTCAAGTTGCAATGAGTTACAAATGGTCATTGCAACTCAAAAACCTAATTGCAAGTGACCCCATTTTCTCAGAGTGGAATTAATAAACAAAAAAAACAAATCAACAAAATGCATATATGGATTTTGTCACCATTAAAAGAAAGCCAATATGGAGTTGTAAGTAGAGGCAATAAAGAAAATCAAGGTGGAAAAGGGACATGTTGCAACAAAATTTGAAATAAGAGGATGACAAATACTAGGCTTTGAAGAAAAAATAGATAAAACATCAACAACACTAGATTGTTGGATTAAGAGAAACAAAATCAATAGCTAAAATTAGAGTTGGAGCAAGTAGTACAAGACAATAATGAAGCCTAGTTAAAGATTGATAAGATATCAACAACATATGCAAAATCAATGTAGGGAGTTTAGAATGATACACACATATTACATGCATTTGTGGAAAAATGAAAACAGTGGAATCGTACTATTCAAGAAACATATTGCAACAATGTGATGAATTGAAAATAAATTATACCATATTTTGGACAAAGTAGAAGGCAATAGATCTATAGGAAATAGAAGTGGGTAAATGGTGGAGTTTAGTAAAATACATGGTTGTAAAAGACCTAGAAAACATTTTTGCCAAACATCATGTGGATGAAGAAATACTTGAAGAATATTAAAGCATAGAAGCAAGCTTATCCAAACTTTGCATATGATCAAACTTTTGTGCAAAGTCCATAATACAAAACAAACAACCCAAAGTTGGAGGAGCAAGGGATAGCTTGACTTAGTGGAAAAACATCAAAGTTTGAAGCAAAAACAATTGTAATACTTCTGGACATGAAAGGAGGGTGTGTAGGTATAGAGGTAGTTGAAGGGGTAATATATGTCCATACTCAAGGAGAGAGATTTTTTGCAACAAAAGTACATGCACATCAACAACCCCAAGACATTCATGCAGTCTAACCATAAAAACAAAAACATTAAACACAAGAATATGGTGTGCATGTTATTGCATTTGAAACAATACTTTCAACATAAGAAGTGGACAACAATGGATAAACATAAACCCATACAATGTTTCATAAAAATGTGGCTATAGACCAATAACAAGAGGCACAACAATCACCACATGCCATTTCATTAGCATCAAACCCACAACATAGTTCCAAAGTTAAGTATGTAAAGGTCATTTTATAACTTATAACTTTTATACATCGATGAAAGCACATTACAAGGGGACCAAGATTGTTGTCACATTATATTGTTTTTCAAAAGTCCCATGTTTGAACTTCAACCATGTGATTATTATGAAGGGTTTTTACAATGTTTTTACATATTATGATAGGTCAAACCCAAAGAAATCAAATGCCAAAGAAACTACATTTTCTTATTTCATATGATGTGATGTTAGAATATATTTATGCCAAATAATATACATTACAACATATTAAAAAATGCATTACATCCAAGAATATTTGAAATGATTTTAAATCTTTTTGAAATTTGTTGCATCTACTAAACATTGTGATTCTGTATGATTGGAATAAGTTTGGGAACCATGTGAAGAGTTTGATAGTTATCGTATTATGATAGAGCTTCATAAGATGTATGTGAATTATGGAATGAGGAAAAACAACTTTGGGATTTATGTTTTGCACATGTTTTGTGACTATGTACGTGTAAAATTAATTTTTGGAAATATTGAGTTCAAGTTGTTTTTGGAAATTGTACTAGTTTGTAAAATGTATTTGCTAGCAATACAATTTAATTTAGTAATTAAATTTTGGTATTGTCTTAGAATAAAAATTAGTACTTACTAGTTACAATCCCATAGATATGACTTACAATATATTAGTTTGTTTTCAAGTGCTTTTAGGAACTTGAGGACCTTGAACTTTGTGGAATTGGTCTAGGTATAGCAAAAAGGGGTGTCAAATTGACTTTCAACTCTTTCAAACATAGAAATATCCTTCAAGGTTCTAAACATGCCACTTGTTGAAATGGAAAAGTTGGACTAAAAATGTTGTTGAACTAGCATTATGGTATCACAATATAGTCATAGTAATCAAAATTAGTTAAGTGATTGGTAGGTAGTTAATATTTGCTAATAGATAATATGTAATAATTAGAACTAGGTTGCAACTAGGTTGTGATTGGAAAGTTTATGCCATATATTTTGTCCTCCCTTTTGATTTTGTAAACTATGTAACATAGTGCACTTGAAATGTTGAAATAAAATGTGTAATACAAGTGTTACTTAAATTGATTTAAAAAAATTTGTGATCACCACATCTATAACAATGCAAATTTTCTTGACATTGCATTTGTGCCATTTGGATAACAAGGTTAGTAACTAACCAATTCAAACATTTGGGTTGAATTTGTAAGTTTCACATTAATTGGTATGATTGAGATACATAATGAATTTTTTTAAAAGTACAACTACCCATCACCAAACACCCGTTGTTGAGTGAATATTTAGACAATTTAAAAGACATTTAAAAGGTTGATTAGGACTGTATTATTGTTTTAAAATGATTAAGACTTCTACTACTATTTTGAACTTATTAAGATTGAAGAGAGGTTTGAATTATGTTTTTGAAGGGAAGATTTGAATTCATTTTTCCATGAGTATGTTGAAAAGGAGGATTTGGGAGAAGGATTTTACATTAGAGTTGATTGTGGATATTATAATGTGTTGTTAAGGGTTTTTCACATTATCAAGGTAATCACATATCCAAACGCCTTTTTAACAAAATTATTTTTTATTAAAGAAATAATGAACGTGATCCATTCTTTTGGAACTAATTGGGTTCACATTGTGAGCAAAGGCCCTTGAGCCATGTGCCATCCAAAAAGTGGGGTATCATGAGGTTCTACAAGCCACAGTCTAGGGCCCCCTAATATAAAAGCCCCTAAAACAGACAATTTTAAAAATACAAATTTCATGTAGCCAATGAGAAGGTTCAAGATGCACTTAAGGGGGCCCACTTTTTTACTTTTGGGTTTCTTTTTGGGCTTTGGGGGGGAGGGGGAGGGGGAGGGGGTTTTTTTTAATGTTCCCAAATGGTTTCCCATGGTCCCAATAGCTTCACATTTTCATCCAATATGTTTTGAATTTGGTGTTCTTTTAATTAATTTTGGAAATTGATAGTAACTAACATATTCTGATATGGAACATGTATGGAAATGACATTCACATTTATTTATAAAAAAATTGTGTCACACAAACAAATGACATAGACTTTGTCTATGAAGGCTAGTCCATATTTTAAACCTACCCCATTGGGGTACAAATTAGGCAGGCACGCATAGGTTGAGAAGTTATTTCCCATTCCAATTAAGGTTACTTATGTAAGAACCAAGAGGGTATTTAAGTACTTAGATTTTTTTCCTTTGTGAGTGCCATATTAAGAAATGAAATTTAATTTATTCCAATGCACATTAGTCTGAACTACCCATGGAATGATTGCTTACATTTAATTTTTGAAGATGAATTACTTTTGATTATAATGGTGCATTCACACTTGATGTTGAGGCATTATTAAATGAAAATCTAAGTAGCATCCTAGATGGCACCCAATGTTAAATGGATGATAGTTTGATGTTAAATGAATGGTAGCTTAACATAAAATGTTCATGTATGTAGGTGTAAGTCTTAAATGACTAACATGGTGTTAGGGGACTGAACACCAGAGTCTTCAATACCAAGTGTGAATGCACCTTTATAACTCAAGGGCGTATTTAGTGATCATGCTACCAACTACAAAGTGGTCTCGACAAAAATACATGTTTTAAGCTAGGGTAAATCAGCTGGTGACCAAACACTTAAGCACTTGGGGCAAGTTGGATCTAAGGGGAGGCCTCTATTGTTTCTAGTGTCCAAACAAAACTTGAACCCCTCCTCTTGGCGCATCTGACATAGTAACAATCATTAAAAATGGATTAAAAATGAGAAAGTTATGGCCCCCAAAGTAAAGAGGGACCATTGAACACCACAAAGCTAATTCTCGAACACCCAAAAAATTGCTTGTATGTTGTTTTAAAATTCAAAGATGATTTGTAAAACTTCAATTGGTGCTCTTATAACAATTTAAATCGATTAAAATAAATAAAAATTAAAGAAAGTTATGAAGTTTGAAAGTAAGAAGGGTCCAAAGAAAAAAAAAAAAGGAAAAAAAAACACATTTTGTAAGTTGGAAAACTTATTTTTCTTGTTATTTTTTTCATTACTCCTTTTCCTTTGTACTTTGAAGAATCAAAAAGAAAAATGTCGATTCCTACAAACATTTCACTTTTCATAATCCCCTCCATACAATGGTACAAAAGGCATTCGGTTTTTTTGAAATACACTATTATCACATTTTGCTTTATAACATAACCTCAAAATATAATAAAAAAAATCTGGTAGTGTAGCTATGGTTTACGAGTATTAAAAGGAGTTGAAACTATGGAATATGAAATTATATTATACTTGAGGGTTTCAATTCTGAAATGAAAGTATGAAGTAATTTTGTTGAAAATTGGTTATGGATCAAAGAACTTGGAAGATATTGGAAGATATTATGTAACCAAAAAAGAAGGGCACACTAAATTACATAGAGATTATGTCATCACTTCACACACTTTACTGCACCATACCTGTTTCATTTGAACCTCAACTATGAAGGTTCACACAATAACAAAATCATAGTGTTTCCAAGCAAAGTTAATATTAAACAAAGATAGATGATGGATTGTAGCACTTTGAGTCCCCTCTCAATGGCTATCTTGGTCACCAGTTGTGGATTCTCACAAGCTAACTTAAAAACAATTAATTTCCTAGTCATAAGCAAATTAGGGTTTGAAAAGGGTGTTTGATTAACGGTGATCCCTTGTAGGTAGAAACTTGGAGAATATCCTAATACACACCCAACCTCCCCATGAAGGAATGACTGTTTGGAGCTCCTAATACCCAAGTACTCAACGATCCTCAATAATAATTAATGATTAATCTAAATATATTTAATTTGAGTGGTGAATTCCACAACTGACCATCAATAAACCCACTAAAACCTCTAATCCTTTCCATCTTTTGCCTTTAAAGATCTATTAAAACTTGACAATTATGTTTCTAACTTTAACACAATAGAAATTTTGGAATCAATAAAAAATCAATTCAGATTTATGGCCATTTACCCCAAATTCAAACTCACACCAAACAACCAATTTGAACACCAAAATTCCCTGAATCTAAGCATGAACCATTTAAAAACACCAAAACCAGAAGGTTTATCTGAAAATCCTCAATACCTTTTGTAGCCTCGTGTCATTATTTAACTCCCTCCTTGCACCATTTTCCACCACATAAAAAAAAGACAAAAAAAAAAACATTAATCTTTAATCTTTCACTCCTTTTTAAAAGCATAGTTATCATCAACATAAAACCTCCTCATCAAACATGTTGTCATGCATGATAATACAACAAGATAGGGAGTAGTTTTCGGTGTCAAGATAACAACAATGAACACCCTCTTCACACAAAAACCCTAAATTCATATTTCTTTGCCACAATTATACTACTTGAACAACTTCGGCACCAATGTGTTGAATAATTAATATAATTTTAAGTTATTGATTTAGCAATTGAGTTTTTTATTTTGAAAATGTCAGCATATAAAAAATAAATACAATAAAATCATCAAATATTTCATAATATTTTTATTGTTTTTTTCTTAGACTAGTCACAATTTATGTTATTTTGTTGGACAAGGTGTGGGTTCAAATATGGCTACCTTTATTACATTTTGATTGAAGTATTATTTTAAAATTTTTTTTGACGAAACCAAAAATCATATAATTTGTGCCAAAACTGCTTAGGTACTATGGTATCTAAACACCATCATGGATGAAAGTAAAGAAAAACCTTGTAAATAAAAATTAAGGACGGGAATCCATCCATAAAAAATACAAGGCAAAAGAAAACACAAGCCAAAGAAAAAACAAAAGCAAACAATCAACAAAAAGCAGGTAATGATTCTATGCAAAGAGGACTCATGATTATGAAATGACAATCAACAATAACAAAGAAAACCTAAAACAAAAGAGATTTCATCTACCACAAATCAACGATAACAAAGAAACTTAAAACAAAAAAGATTTCATTTGCCACAAATCAACGATAACAAAGAAAACTTAAGATGAAAGAGATTTCATCTACCACAAATCAATAATAACAAAAAAAAACCTAAGATGAAAGAGATGTCATCTGTCACAAATCAACGATAACAAAGAAAACCTAAGACAAAAGAATTGCCATGTGCCACAAATCAACAATAACAAAGAGAACCTAAGACAAAAAAAAAAAGCTGTAATCTGACACAAATCGACTTGTGATGAAGGTGCACTAGGTATGATGTGTGAAAGAAATGAGAAACCCCAACCAAGTGCAGCAGCCCGCTGCAAAATCACTATGGCTTGCGCACGCCATAGGGTGGGGGGAAATTGAGCTAATGGGTGTATATGAATCATAATGAGCAGGGGAACAATCCAAGAGAAAGATGGTTTTATTACTTGATTGACCATAAAGACAGTCAGTCACACATATACACAGTGAAATGAAATTTCCACTGGTATCACAACTGGATCTAGCTAGGACTGCCAGAACAAACTTATACCGTCCATCTGTCAGTTGGTGAGAGTTGTGATTCTGGACAGGCTGTGCAGTGTGGAGATATCCGCGAGACGCTATCTCCTCCGCCCATACCCCCCTCTCCCCCCAATCGAGCTCTGTCCAGCACTTGTTTCTCTTGTCTTCTTGCACATGTTTTTCACTCCTGCATGGTTCTGAATAAAATCGAACTGTGCACTTTTAAAAGTTCTACATGTCTGCAAGAACTATGTTCATGTTTTCCTGTTTTTCATTCCCAATGCTTTGCACATATGTTCTGTGATCATCCACCAGGTTCCAGACCAGACCCATTATCTTGATAGTGATGGACTAAGTAACCGGCGAGAGCAGGGATGTAACGGATGACTCAATGGATAGGATTCCACTTTCTCGTAACTGACGACTCTGTCAATGTTTGGGATGAATGCCGTTGTCACTGTCGACGTAACCCTTCTGCACCCATCTGGCCGACCCAGTACAAAGTGGATATGTGTTGTAACCTGTGACCTCTCCGCCAATGGTGTGATCCCATGTCACCTATTTCTACTTAGGAACCTGGCTCCAACCAGATTTTAGCACTGAGCACAAGGCCTTTTTTCTTTTTGGTATTTGTCGAATACCAACAGTCAATAAATATACCCTGTCGGCAGAACCACACTGGCGGGACCCTAAATACACCCCCCAACCCCACCCCCCCCCCCCCCCCACACCACCCCCCCCCTCTCTCCCCTCCCCCTTCCCCACCTTTTTTTCTTCTTATCTTTTTTATTTTTTTTTTTTTTTTTTT
>Ga0116227_10004033_pt1 | contig 32155 bp, 32 predicted proteins | sample S1TSphgellanicum_FD_89693 | JGI IMG/M metagenome (GOLD analysis project Ga0116227, IMG submission 89693) | Host-associated microbial communities from peat moss isolated from Minnesota, USA - S1T2_Fb - Sphagnum magellanicum MG | ecosystem: Host-associated > Plants > Peat moss > Unclassified... | reverse complement strand
TTTTTTTTTCTTCCTTTTTTTCTGCGTGTTTTGTGGTTCGTCTTGCGGGGGTGGTTGTGTGGTGGGGGGGGGGTGGGGGGGGGGGGAGACGAAGAGGAAGAGGGAAGAGGGAGGAGAACTATGAACGGTAGTTAGTTCCAAATCCTTCTTCGTTTCTTTTTGGCTTTCATACTTGTTGCTGCCTGCTTTCTGGTGCTTTTGCCATGCTCCAGATGTTTATCAAAGCTCCGACAAGCTTGCCGTGCTTGTGACAGATGCGTATCCAAGCTCCGATAAGCTTCTTGCCATGCTTGTGATGCCGCATCGAAGCTCCGACAAGCTTGCTTGCTTGCAGAAGAAGGTAGGCTAATCAATCGTGCTTTCTTTTGTTGTTTCCTGTGTCTCTCTGAATGTGAACATCCTGCATTTTGTTTTACTTTTTTCCCTTTCTTTTCCGTTTCTTTGGCTCCTTTGTTGCGTTTTTATGTGTCGGCTTTGTTGATTTTGCCGTTCTTCGAGATTTCCGCGAGAGAGAGACAGAGAGAGAGCATAAGGTGTGATATGTAAAGTAAGAAAAGCATCTCAAGGGATTTGCTGTTGTATTCCTGGTGGATTTGCTCGGAAGAAATCGTAACACAGCTTTTCTTTCGGTTTCCATGTGCTTTCTTATCCTCTCCATGCTTTGCCTCAGCTGGAAGGTTTGTTTGCTGTGACTGTTGAAGGCGAAAGCTTGTAGAGAGAGAGAGATAGTAGATTTCCTGTTGAAGCCTTTCGGTAGCGGTTTTTCTCTCTTGCCAGTCTTTCTTTGTCTTCGTCTGTCATATCTTTTGTGTTGGCCAAACGGACGCTGCGTGACTGGAATACCAGGAGCCAGGCAAGGGGACAGCCGGATGCTTTCATGAACAACAAGGGTTCTGTTTCGTTCCTTCCTGTTGGGATTGCAGAAGCAAGCAAGCTCACAGAACTTGCTCTTGTTTGATGTGTAACTCCCGCTGCTGCTGCTGCAGTCGGAGGTGGTTTTTGAGACTGTAGAATCTGGAAGAGCTTGTTGTTTTGAAGGTGCAAGTAGGTTGGCGCTGTTGTTGCTATGGCCAATATGGCTTCAGATTTTGATGCTCTCATGAGATGCGTTTCCCCTTCTCTTTTTCTTCTCTTGTTGGTGCATATAACATCTGCCGACAGATTCAGGGCTAATGAAGGGGATGTTCTGTGAACCCCAGGGTGTTCTGTGAATCCTGGGGCATGAATTCACATTTGTGTCAGAGGCACTGCCCATCTGAAATGGCTTGGGATGCTAGAGCTTTCTCTTCAACCTTGCACTTGAGCTTCTGAGAGCATCTTTGTTTCTTTGTAACAACCCACTATTTCCAAATTTTTCTGTGCTCTGCAGAGTTTTGACATTTGTGTTATGAACTTCTTCTTGTAGTGGTGGCAGTCCCCATTGGGGCTAGTGTTTATGAATGTCTTGAATTCTGCTGTGCAAATGTTCTTCAGCACATGTGAGGAGAATCCACTTTGATCATTGCATTATTTCCTGCAGCTCTGCACCTGTGGATATGAGATGGAATGAGTATGAAGAGACAGATGCACTGTACTGCAGAGCTGAATTACTGTACAAACTGCAAGAGTCCAAATAGGCAGTGAAACACAACAAGGGACAGGTTCTGTAGGTTTGGCAGCTGACCAGATGCTAGTGTAATACGGTTGCAGCGGGACTTACGGATGCATGCAGCTAAGGGACAGTGGCCCAAAGAGGGTGGATCTAGAGTAAGGCATTCGGGGCAGGGGACAGTCTATGGCATCAGCCAGCAACGGCCCAATTGCAGCAGCCAGTAGCACCAGTACAACTGGAGGGGTAGGTGCACCCAACAAGGCAGGTGCAAGTGGTGTGGAAGCCCTTCCTAAAGGGATGCAGGACATGAAGATCAAGGATGATAGGATCGATCACAGTGATGACAAGGTATCTATTTTGTCATCATGCCAACAAGCCATAATTTCAGCTGCCTCCCCACATTTGGTCTGATGCCTTATGCATTGTCCCTTTGAAACCTAAGTTAGCCAACAGATGTTGCTCAAAGAATTCCTACTGTTTCTGTGTTACGTATGTTTGAAGCTAGCTCTCTGCCTGTGAATGATATCCACACTAGATTCTTGTGTCTGTCCTGTGGTGCTGTAGACAAAAGAATTGTTTTGTATCATTCATAGCCAGCCATGTCAGGTGCTGTGGTTGGCCACTTCTCTATTTGTCTGATCTTTTGCACAGTTTTGTATTCAAAGTCAGAAAGTTCAAATCACGCGTTGTTTGGAACTTGCAGGAACTTGAGGCAACTGCAGTGGATGGGAATGGCACAGAGACAGGTCACGTTATTGCAACCACTATTGGAGGTCGCAATGGTCAACCAAAGCAGGTCTGTTTGCATCCTGAGATGTCAATGGTAGCCAAGTCAATTGAGAGAGACAGAATGGACAAAGGGAAAGTTTCTGAGTAATTGTTTCCACTGCATCCAGTTTCACTGTGGTGTTTTACAGTGAAAATTTGTGGCCCTTGTGACAGACTATCAGCTATGCAGCAGAGCGTGTTGTGGGCACTGGCTCTTTTGGGATTGTATTCCAGGTTAGTTGTTACTTCCTTCTCTCCCAAGTTTCAGTATCCTCATCTTCAAAAGATGAGGAAAGAGGTTCCCCATGGCAGAACTTAGGAGGTTATGTGGGCTCAGGGAATGGGGTAAAAGGACCCTTATTGGTTCTGCATGGCATCTGATAATCCCTGCTATGTTGGGAGGGTACAGGCTAAATGTATAGAGACTGGAGAGACTGTGGCCATCAAGAAGGTCTTGCAGGATAAGAGATATAAGAATCGGGAGCTACAGATAATGCGGTTGCTTGACCATCCAAACATTGTGGCTCTTAAGCATTGCTTCTTTTCTACTACTGATAAGGATGAATTATACCTGAACTTGGTTCTTGAATATGTTCCTGAAACTGTTTACCGAATTGCCAAGCACTACAATCGCATGAATCAGCGCATGCCACTTGTCTATGTGAAGCTATACACATATCAGGTATTAATCATTGGTCATACTTGTGGTTGTTACACGTTGATGGTCACATCTTCTTTGGTACTGTGTCCATGAAGGTTCTATTAGAAGGTGGCCATGTATGCCCTTGATGAGAGTTGAGAGAAGCAAGTGTGGAAACCTTTGAAGACAGAATGTAAAGACTAAGCATAGGGTTTTTTTCTGCATCAGATATGTAGATCACTGGCGTATATTCATGGTGGCACTGGTGTCTGCCACCGAGACATTAAGCCTCAAAACTTGCTGGTATCCATCTTTGCTTGGTAACCTTTTCTGTTCTGATTGTTGCAATGGTTTACCAATTAGCATTTGCAGTTGTCTGGGATAATTGACCTGGAGTATGACACTGTGTTATAGGTGAATCCCCACACCCATCAGCTAAAGCTGTGTGATTTTGGGAGTGCCAAAGTTCTGGTAAGTACTTTATGCTTGAGTCCTGATAAATGAGTAGGCTACTTTGATCAGAGGACCTTTTCCTTTCCATGAAAACTCTCTGAACTTGATGAAGTCTTTTGCACAATGTTTATGGTTTGCACATAGCACTCTGTGTACGTTATAACCTAATCTGGCAGGTCTTTATCCATTTATTTGTGGTTGCAGGTGAAGGGGGAACCTAACATATCATATATATGCTCTCGATACTATAGAGCGCCAGAGCTCATTTTTGGAGCCACTGAATACACCACTGCCATTGATATCTGGTCTATGGGGTGTGTTATGGCTGAACTGCTCCTAGGCCAGGTATGGACCTTTCATGTGAATTTCACCATTGCATTGGACTGAGTTATTTGTTCCTTCTTATTAGAACTTGCTTCATAAACTACAAATGGCTTATCTGGAGTTAATCCCTACTATTGTGCTCACATTCCTGGAGTAGATGTGAAATGGGCTCATGAGCTAGATTATTGTTCACCTATATTCACCTCAGGTTTTGGATGTTTATGGTCTGTGAGGTGCTGGATTGTGTTTGTAGCCTTTATTCCCTGGAGAAAGTGGGGTGGATCAACTGGTGGAGATTATCAAAGTTCTGGGTACTCCAACACGGGAAGAAATCAAATGTATGAATCCTAATTACACAGAGTTCAAGTTCCCTCAAATCAAAGCTCATCCCTGGCACAAGGCAAGTTCACTCTTGGCATTGTCTCAAAACTTCCTGGGAATATGATTTCTTTTATTCTAGGCCCTCCTCATTCAGCAGAACACTTCATTCTGATTCTCTTCTGTGTTCTACCCCACAGGTATTCCATAAACGGATGCCACCAGAAGCAGTGGACCTGGTCTCAAGGCTTCTTCAATACTCTCCAAACCTGCGCTGCAGTGCGGTCTGTTTTCTGTCCTGTCTTTGTCTTGCAGTTTTTCCTGACTTCTTTGGATGCAGAAGCAATTTTCTTGTACAATCCAGGAAGGAGTGCACTGATTTCAATCCTCAGGAGTTGTTTAGACTTCAGTTTATGTTGAGCTTGGCAGCAACTCCAGAAAGTGGCAAGTTTGTTTAGTAGTTTTTGAGTTCATCCCTAGTTAAGTTCCTTATGTTGGGATGAACTATAATCAGATTTCTTTGACTGAAATACAGGTGGAGGCATGTGTGCATCCTTTCTTTGATGAGTTGCGTGATCCCAATTGCCGCCTACCTAATGGTCGGCCTCTGCCTCCTCTTTTCAACTTCAAGCCACAAGGTACTCTGCCCTCCATATGTCTGTGATGTGCACAAGATGGGAAGTATTTGAGCATCTGCTAGTTTTCTCTTGTTCTACATCCCAATTGTGATAACTGGGGATGGATTGGACAGAATTAAAAGGAGCAACACCAGATATTCTACAGCGCTTAATCCCCGAACATGCAAGGAAGCAGAATCCGGCTCTTGCACTGTGAGAGGACGTGCAGCAAGCCTACCAGTGACTCCAATTTGTCTGCTTTCTTGCTTCTCTACATCCGTATGACTGATTGTCTTAGTAGAGGGCCTTGTCTAGTGTTCCTACAAGTCATTCAATCCATCTCCCTTGTTACCTTCTCTACATTCTCATGACTGCTTATGTTAGTAAAGGGACAAGTGGTGTTCCTTTCAACTCTTTCAGTTACCCACCCTGTACCCCATGGCTGGAGAGCCACAGTCAGAGTTAGTGAAATCTAATCCTTTTCAATTGGAAATGCAAGTAGATGGACTAGCAATGCAGTAGTTGACTATAAGTATAAGTAGTCTCTAGCATGTACAGAAGTGGTTGATGTGTAGTTAGGAACTTTCAATGTAGTCTAGTGTCCTGAGGTGAACCTCTTGACACAAGGGTGCTGTTTGCAAGTGTAGCCAAGCAATATGGCTTGCATTGGATGGTCCTTTTCTGTAGACAAAGGAAGCTACGTGCAAGGCAGGGGCAGACAGAGCTACTCAAGCATTATGTTCGGTTGGCTGAAGCCTCATGCCCGTCATGTGGTGAGTGGGAACTTCAACTCACTCAAAAAGTGGGACAGAAAGCAGAACTTACTTACCAGAGGTTGGCAATGAATGTAGTTTGGTAGGGGAAGTCAGTTCTGTAATTGGGTTTCTTGAGTGCAATTTTTTCCACGAGCAGATCCTGGCACCTGTGTAGTGCGTCTTACTGACTCGAGCAATCCATACATTGTGGACACAAATCTTGGAGAAGCTGCAGGATTATTGCAAAACAAATGTTCCCTGATTGTGTGTCTCATTACCACATTATTGGAGCATAAGAAAGTGTGAGGAAAGTGATTATATTCTCTTCTGCTATACACTGACATTATATTATATTACAATGGTATTGTATACATGTATACTGGGTAGAAGGTGTGAACTCATTGCAGGCAAAATTTGAAAAGTTCTGCAGTGGATCCTCACTGTAGTTTCAACTGCTGTTCAACAAAATAGTACTTGAACTGCCAAGCACTTTATCAAGAACCTGTTCTAACTCAGCTATGCTCTAACCATGTCGTTTTAAAGTCTCTTTTGAAGAGTGTTTTCTAACAATGAGATGTGTTTCACCAGCACTCTATTTAGTGGTTGAGGTGGACTACATCCATACATTTTAAGTAATGTCACAAAGTTTCTGTCCTGAGACTGTTGCTACTGGGAAGCCTCTGCCTTGAAGATTGGGTATTTCTAAGTGAAAGAAAGAAAGAGAAAGGAAGGCACAAAAGAAGGAAAAGGACAAGAGAATTGCAAGGAGAAAAGAAAAGGTGGTGACTAAAACCTGATCCAGACAAAATTCTAGAAATATTGGTGAGAATTATGAAAATGAAATTGAATAGGGAAGTGCAGAAAACAAGGAGAAAAATGTCACTGAAAATAAGGGAACAGGAGAGTGAAAGATGAAAAAATAACCAAAAAGCTATAAGGGGAGAAGAGAGGAGTGATCAAGAGAAAAGAGAACAAAGACGAACACAAGAAAAACCAGATAGGAAATTGGGTAGAGTGCGAAACAATTCCGAGCTTAAAAAGCATGGCTTTTTGTGGACAATGGAGGATTCAAAACACTCCCTCAAGTTAATGGTTTTGAAGGTGGTTTCGACGGTCTCGAAGGCAAAAATACTCCACACAGAAGCAAACCTTCAGCTCATTCCATTGTTTGGTTCACAAAAATGAATAAGAAAGTCTACAAAACATCAGAATGTTGGTATTTTCCATGACAAATCAGATAGCTCGATTGAAATTGTTCCTAAGAATTGAACATATGTAATAGTCTCAACATGATATCACAAACCGTCACTGCTCAATCCTTAACAGACAGACAAGCCAAATATGAAGGTACGTCTGATTGTAAAAAGCGCACAGCAGACTTTGCACATTATATTCATGATCATGTCTCAACCTTGGAACACATTCCATGTGAACAGTGAGGTCAGTAACCACATGGAGATGCAGAGTTAAATCTTGAAGACACTTGCAAAGTCAAAGCATTACTTTCAAAATTGCAAGAAGAACCATTGATGGTCAACAAGAAACTTGCCCAGTGCTTTCAGTGTAGCTACTGCCAACATCACATCACTAGGGAAATCCCCAAAACCTTGACAAGCCTAAAAATACTGAGATCCTCTATGATCGTGGTTTCTCCTTTTTCTCCTTGAACAAAGCCAGAAGTGACACACCCGATACCTTCACCACCTTGAACCGCACTCCAGGAATATCTCCCACAGCATGACCTTTCCGCCCAAATCCAGCAATCAAAACCTCATCCTGCACAACAAAACTTCTAGAATTAAAGATTGTGTTGTGGAAATTACATAAACAGGACCTCAGAAAATGACAAACAAACTCTGGATCTCCTGCTGCAGCTGTCAATAGATTTATTCACTAATTGTGCATGAACATTGATCAAGAATTTGCATCCAAGTACCAAAGAATAACAATACAAAATGTCTTGGACAACCAAAACCTGAGCCTTGTTTAAACACTCCAATGCTAAAACAAGACTGGGCAAGATTCTCATGTCAATAAACTACTGGAACAATCAACATGACAAGTCCATAATATGGGAGGTCTAAAGTGCATGTTAACGAATCCAACATAGTAGTCATGCAACAATGAATTCTGTCTGTATGAAAAAGGTTTAGCCTCCCTGGACATAGGGATAGCACAGAACTGCTTACATTCTCTTCAATGTAGTTCAGGCAACCATCGTTGGGCACAAAGGCAGCAATTTTCTTGCCATTCTTGATTAGCTGCACCCTTGCACACTTCCGAATGGCAGAGTTGGGCTGCTTGGCTTCAATACCACTGTGCTAATGCAAACACCCCAAATTGTTAGCCTAAATTCTCACTACTGACTCTGTGCCATACCCTCTGGACACTGTTCTGCATCTAAATGACTCTAAAATCCATAAAGATGGACTCCAGAAGGACTCAAGTCCGCAACAGATCTTGTTTTCAAAAAATTCCCCCGAATGGTCAATCATTCCAGAAGGCTTACATTTTCTCAAGGACAATCCCTTTGGCGTGGGATGAGCCTGCAAATGGCTTTTTCCACTCGTTTCCTTGGTGACTTTTCTTGTAGGATTTGTCAGCCCACTTCTGGGCTCTACGATGGTTCTTGAGCTTCCGGCCTGCTCCCATTCCCCGTGTCTTCCTGCTCCCACAACCCCCGCACAAACGCTCAGAGCGCTACTACTACCCTCGCTACTACTACCCTCGCTACTACCAGAAGAATCCTAAAAACATTTCATGGTTTGCAATTCCAGTCATGTTCCACTGATACTTTTTGGAATTCCTAGGAACAGAACGAGAGCTCGCAAAACACGAGTTGACAGAAATTTATTTTTTTTAAAAAAATTTTAAAGAAAAAGAAAAAAGAAAGAAGTTCCTTCTTGGCTATGCTGAGGACTGGTTTCCCCATGAACCTTCTTCCGTGACAGAAACCTAGTCACAGTCCGTGTTAAACACAAAACGGGCAAAACCAAAAAACACACAAAACACACACACACACACACACACAAAACAATGGATGTGAAGGAAGGAAAAGCTTACCCCATGATGCCTGCTCTTCACTACCGAAAGAAAGCTCACGGATGTTGAGAATACGGCTGGATAGGAAGCTCCGATAAACGCAACGAAAAAAGAGCGCCGCGAGCGTCAACGAGAGAGAGAGAGAGCGAGATACACTCAGACAAAAATGAGGGTACAAAGAGGGATTGCATGTTTTAGGGTTTAGGTTTTTAGGGTTTAGGGTTTAATGTTAAGAGGGCAAAATACAGGGGTGTGGATGAAGATTCTCTCATAGCCTCTTTTTCATTGACTCCTGTTTTTATGTGCCTATTAGAAGAAAGGGTCTATCTATATTGAACCCAATGTTTTTGTTTTCTCAAATTTGTGATGTAGCTTCTAAATGGTGGGTGATTATCATCAATAAATTTCATATCTGTACAGTTGTTATCTTGGATGTTTCTTAGTGTTAAAGGTGGGCACCTTAATACGCGCCACTGGTTTGCACCTCAAGCGCCTTGTCGGCGCATGCCCAATAGGCTTAATGTGTTTCTAGTAGGCACCTCATGATGGGTAGGCATGCGCCTCTTGGTCAGCATAAGGTGCTTCCACAACCTAGAGGGTGGTGAACCTTTAGATCTACACATCTAGCACCAGCAGAAAATTTTTCATGCATTGTGGAGGGCATGTTATCAAGTGGAATATGTCCATAGCAAATGAGGTGCCTCTTTTTCTCTAGCGATACCCTATTGATACGGGTATTGCTAGAAAAAGGATAACACCCAAGGAGTGGGATTGTTCCTGAAATATCTACCCATGATACCTTGCACAAAATAGTAGATGATTTTTCAAGCATATTGCATGACCATGTCTCAACGTGAAAAAATGCAAATAGAAAGGCTTTATCTTCATACTACAAGCTTGAAGAATCAAGGTGTATAAATATATTAAATTTGAAGTTGTGAAAGGCACCATCAACAATGCTCGAAAACCTGCCACACACATTTCCCGGTGTAGCTGAAAAGATCACTTCACTGCGGAAAAATCTAACACCTCTCAACGAGCCTAGAATCAAGAGAAGCCCATCCCTCTATGATCGTGGCTTCTCCTTTTTCTCCTTGAATAAAGCCAGAAGTGACACGCCTGAGACCTTCACCACCTTGAATCGTACTCCAGGAATATCTCCCACAGCATGACCTTTCCGCCCAAACCCAGCAATCAAAACCTCATCCTGCACAATAAAACACCTATAGATCAAGACATAATTTTTGGGCACATAACATAAACAGCTCCTCTCAGCAGACTATACACAGTGCACACATACTCTGCATCTCAGGCACCTGCGTATTGTTACTATTTACTCATTACTTCTTGCATTATCATAGATCAAGTACTATGTCCAAGTACCAAAGAGTGACAGTACAATGTCTTGGGCGCCCTGTTATACTACCCATTCAAGTCTGATCCTTGTTCACAAGCTTAAAGGATACTCAAGTTGGCAAATCTCAAGCAGCAACCTCAGCTGCCAATAAACTACCAACACACTTATGTTGACACGCACAGACAGAAAATTTGTCTGCAAACGACCCTTTTCAAGCACTTAAAGCAGTGCCAATAGGGGGATACACATTTTGACAGTTCAGAAGGAGCAAACATTGAATGAACCAACACCATTCAGGCACATCAGCTCCCCTTCATAAAGGTTTTCCATCTTCTAACAAATCACATCTGCCCTCTTCCTTGACATGAGAAAAATGCAAAGCTGACATTGCTAATAGTCATTTAGAACAACACTGAAATGCTGACAACAGTTCCCATACAAACTGTCAAGCAGATGAGAGGACATGAACACAAAACAAGCCACCAGCATATCTAGCAAAAGCTGACACAGTAGTTATGCACTGATTTCATGTCTATGGAAAGACACACTTTTAGCCTCTGCAAACAAGGATACATATATCAGAGTTGCTTACATTCTCTTCAATGTAGTTCAGGCAACCATCGTTGGGCACAAAGGCAGCAATTTTCTTGCCGTTCTTGATTAGCTGCACCCTTGCACACTTCCGAATGGCAGAGTTGGGCTGCTTGGCTTCAATACCACTGCTCATCAAACACCCAGACAATTAGCCCAAATTCTCACTCCTCACTGTACGGCATATCTCTTAACTATCCTCTGCATTTCCATGAGTCCCAAATTCACAAAGAAGGACTCCAGGACCTGCAGATCTAGTTATAGAATTCTCCCTGAAGGTCTATCATTCCAGAGGACTTACATTTTCTCAAGGACAATTCCCTTGGCATGGGATGAGCCTGCAAATGGTTTTTTCCATTCATTTCCTTGGTGACTCTTCTTGTACGACTTGTCAGCCCACTTCTGGGCTCTTCGATGGTTCTTGAGCTTCCGCCCTGCTCCCATACCCCGTGTCTTCCTGCCCCCACAACCACACACAAACTCCACTCAGTGTCCTACTCAGATTGCCATAAGAACCCCAAAACCTTTTCATGATTTGTAACTGTACTCAGGTCCACAGATCATTGTTGGGGATTCCCACGAACAGAATGAGAGCTTACAAACAGGATTCCAGATCAAACAAAAGGAGCTCCTCCTTTTTTACACTCAAGAATCATTATATCAGCTTCTTCCATCACAGAAACTCAATCAGGGTCCCCACTACACAATCACTTAATCCTGAGGACCCCAGCTTACTGAAAGGGAAAACCCTAGCACTACTAAGAAGAGAGAGGGGAAAAAAAAGGAAGAAAAAACGCAGCTTGTGCTTCATTTTAGAGTTTCCGCATTGAAGGAATAAGGTGAACAATTTCTAAAGGGCCACCAGCCCGTGGAGGTACCACATACTGCATACAGTACTGCAAACCTTTTCAATGAACTAAGAACCTCAAGACTAACTGCAACCCTACTCGCAGTAGCAGGAACTCGTTCTGAAGGCCATCTTGTTGTCCTATTTAAGTTGGCGAATTACATAGCGAGACAGAGAAGGGGAAGCGAGTGGCGGGAGAGAAAACCTTACCCCATGATGCCTGCCTGATGTGTACACGGGTCCAGAAACGCTCCCACACCCCAACGACGAGCGCCGCAGACAGCGAGAGCGAGAGAGAAAGAGGAGCGACGCGTAAGCTCGCAAGCTTTAGGGCAAGAATGCTCGCGCGGCAGGCCAGGAAAGTCCAGGGGTCGGTATTCAAGTACGTTTCCGTCCAGAGGACGGCGACTTCGTTCCCTGACTGGTTCCTTCACGGATGATGCCTCGACCTAGAATTCACAAATGATTGGAAGCGTTTTCATCCAAGAGAACAGGAGTGTATATTGATAATATGCATTTTCTGTTCAAGAGGAGATGACACGCTGTTGATAATTCTCCAGTAATGAAGATGCTGTGGGAGCTCTGCGAGCGAGAGGAGAGAGAGAAAGACAGTGCGGCGAGAGAGAGAGGAAATCTGCAGCAGCGGAGAGAGGAAGCGAACGCGGGCGTGATGCCGAAGCTCGACAAAGCAGCCAGCTTGTCAGGGGCAAGCGGAATTGGCGAACGTACAAGGGATCCGTCGCTGTTCCGGCCGTCAGAGTCGGAAGTGAACCTGTACCAGCTGCATGTGGAGGACTTGTTGTCCCTCAACCCCAATGCGGAGGAAGATCCCACTGTCACTGACCTCGACAACAAGCTTTTGCTGTATGGTTTTTTTCCCCCCTCTTCCTCTGTGCTTGCTTCTTTCCTCCCGTTGTCTGATTGTTTTCGGGATGTGTTTTCGGCCGTTTTTCTCTTGAGAGTCGGATACCTATGTAGGCTAAGGATGCCGTAAACCTTAAGTTGTCGCATGACTGTTCCTAGGTCTGCAAAATTAAGATTTCTCTGTGTGTTCGCATTGCGTACACGACAAAATCAACCATCACGTATGCAATTTTGATATTGGACAACCCCAGGCTGATTCTAGTTTCGGATGGACTGATGATCCTTGGCCTAGGTTAGCTTCTGGTTTTACAATCAGTGTTGCTTTCGGGATTGCTTCCCGATTCTGGAATCCAGTATACTTCTGGGAACGATTTTTTGAGTCTAGTGTTTCATCTCTGCACACTCTTTCTCTATGGATGTCTGTTTTGCACTTTGTGAAAGTCAGTCGGTGTCAGTGGTCATAAGGGGAAGTTTGCATGTAAGACTAAGGGATTCTGTTTCTTTTAGTTTGGTGGAGGTTAATTCCACTGCAATTTTGGTATGGGATAAGTGAAAGTGATAGATTCATTGTGAACAGACGGGATCTCCTTGACATCTCGCCTGTGTTGACTGAAGCTGCAAGCGCCATCATCGATGTAAGTTTGTTGCTGTTGAGGGCAGATCTCATGTCTGTGTGCTGCAAGATTTTATATTTGGTTCCTGTGGGCACTAGCATTCGGTTCCTCAAAAGTAAAGCCCTATTTCCCTGTTGCAGTCTGTGTGGTAAGGTCATCAAATTCTCAGTTGTATACCAGCAAGGTGTAGTAAAACTGAATCTGAGGGGCTTTCAGCATTGTAGGTGATGGAGGGAGAAATTGCTCTTTTTGCATGACATTGTAGATCTTTCATTGGTGTTGTTGCACTGTGGTCTATAATGTGTGGCTGGATGCTGCTGTGGTTAGTTCACAGATGGTCTGCAGCATGTTGTTGCATTTTGAGTGATGAAGGGAGAGTGGGCTGGGGCACAGGATTCCTTCACCCGCTGTTTCAAGTCCAATGCCCCTGAACCCTGGAACTGGAATTTGTACCTGGCCCCTCTTTGGTGCCTTGGTGTAATTGTTCGATATTGTATCCTCTTTCCCACAAGGTGTTCCTTCTATTCTTTGGTCTTTGAATTCATGTTTGTGCTACTTCTTTTATGTTTCTGTTCATTGGCTTCTCTCAGAGGTGTGCTCTGGAATCTATTCATCAAAAATCAGGGCTGCTATGTAAGATTCTGAGCTTGCTGTTCTAGTTTAACCACTCTCAGAAAGATTCTGAGGTACTGATCATTGCTGTCTGCGGGGACTTCGACTAAGCTGCCAAAATTGGGATGTGAGAGGGAAACAGGGTTGTGCTCCTCACAGTAGGATGGATCATATTCTTGGGACTTTTCTTTCCAATTCACATAGCTCTGAAAGGTCATGACACACTTCGAAAGCAGCTGGAGGTGAGCAGGGATCATCCTTGTACCTTGCATTTGCATTCATTCCTCATTGTTCCATGATTATGCATTGTAATTGAATGCTGGTTTTGTGGTAATTGGCTTTTTCTCCATGCCTGGTGGTTAATGTATTGGCACTGTTACGGCTGCCTGCAGCGAGGCCTGGTGGAGTTCATGTGCAGTGTCTTTGTGGCATCATGGACAGGTGTTGTTAAGTACCACGGCCCCCGACCAAGTAGACGTGCCAAGCAGGTGCCCTCCTCATTCATCAGGATTCTGTGACTGACACTGTTGCAGGTCTCAATATGTAATGTGTTACAAACAACAGGAACTGGGAAGTGGGCCTCTGTTAATACAACTTGTCTTGCCAAGGTCTTAAAGTGTGCTAGATCCTCACCAACTCTGGGCTGAGGTCAGTGCAGGTTTTTGTAGCAAACCACACATCTATGATTGATTTTGTCATACTGGAGCAAATGACTGCTTTTGCAGTGATAATGCAGAAGCATGGTGGTTGGGTTGGTAAGCTCCTGTCTTTGTTCCATTCTATTTGCTCTAGGTCAACCTCTTTCCTGATCACCTGAGTTGTCACTAGGTACTTCTGTTTGAACCAAGAAAAAGAGAGCCTTTTTCATAGAACCTGTTGTAAGAATTTCTGTGTTGGAATTAAGACTGGTGGATTGTGGTGGTGGGACAGGCTTTCTTCAGACAACTGTTCTTGAAAGCTTGGGTTGTATCTGGTTCAACCGAACAGAATCTAAGGACCGTCTTGTTGTTGCACAAAAGTATGTTCATCTTAGCCTCTTGCATCTCTCCTGTTACACCTCATTTACAGTATGCAGGTCTGTTCCAAGAGTAACATCACTAAAGTATGTGTTATCCTCTGTAGTACTGTTTTGTCTGGACATGACAGTGGCCAATGAAGATCTTCATTCACTGAATCCTGACAAAAAATGCTTTTGCAGAGCAACTCTGTAAGGAGTAACCTATATCATTGAAGTTGGTGTTGCTAAATTCCTGTAGTGTTCTATAATTTCTTTACAGGCTAAAGCGGCATGTGGAAGACCCTGATTCTAACCCTCTACTAGTGTTCCCTGAAGGCACTTGTGTCAACAATGAATACACAGTTATGTTCAAGAAGGTGGGTCAAAAGCGACAATTTTTTCTTTGTGCAATTAGTTCCTTGTGTATGGCAGTAACTGGACTAGATTGCTTTCGTGCAAGTCTGTCAGGAAGACATAAGTGTATTGGTTCCCTTTGACATTGTTAAGGGTCCATGTGCAGGGCGCTTTTGAGCTTGACTGTACAGTGTGTCCAATTGCAATCAAGTACAACAAGATATTTGTAGATGCTTTTTGGAACAGCAAGAAGTATGTGTTTCTGCTTCTGCCTTTTGTCCTTTGCTTCCTTTTGCTCTGAAATGTGCCATGTAATTCTTTGAGCAAAAGATGTGGCACATATTGAACAGTTCTGGGTGTGTGACAGGCAGTCCTTCACCATGCATTTGATGCGCTTGATGACATCATGGGCAGTTGTTTGTGATGTCTGGTACCTGGAACCTCAGACTCTACACCCTGGTGAGACACCAATTGAATTTGCTGAAAGGTGAGCCTCATCAGAAAATATTTGTAACTTTGCAGTTATTCCTTATCTAATCTGTGTCCACTTTGTAGTCAGTTTTCTGCTGAGCAGGCTGGGTAAAATCTGCTTATGAGTAGAGGGAGAACATTGAACTTTGACATTTGGTATGCTTTTGTGAGTTTCCCCTATTTCAAGTCAAAATTGACATGTGTGTTTGTTTTCAATTTGACAGGGTGCGTGATTTGATTGCTAACAGAGCAGGAATAAAGAAAGTCCCATGGGATGGATACCTTAAGTATTATCGACCAAGTCCCAAGCTCACAGAGAAGAAGTAAGCATCTATCCTTTTTTCTATGCCCATGTGTGCATTGACCCATGGAGGCACTAACCTGATGGCTATGAGTGCCCTCAAGGAAATAAGACTCAATGATCTCCTTTTCAGCAACTTTGTGGCATTCACTTTATTCATTTTCCCCAGTCTTGAGAGCTCTCACTTTTGTGGACACACCTTTGGCAAGGTATGGGCTGCTCCTGAACTGGCAGTTGTTTTGTCTTGCAGGCAACAGAATTTTGCAGAGGCTGTGATTCGGCGGTTGACAAATAATTCTTGAGATGAATAAAGCGTCAAAGGGGTTAAGGAAGGTAGGTGGGTTTGATTGCTCGTCTTTCTTGCAGCGAGGAATGACGGGAACCTGGAATCAAGCTATTGCAGGCTGTTATTTAGGTGGGTTGTTACAGGTGCAACATAGATTTTCACTTCCATAGCTGTCAGAGAGCACCCAGTACTTTGCAGCACAAGAAATGTAGCAATACTTCCAAGAATGATATGCATTGATTGGCTTTTGAGTTCAGGAGTTTGGGCTCAGACTGGGCAGTTGAAGCACCGGTACTGTTTTGTAAATACTTTCATGGAAAATTTGCAGTCTATTACAGTAATTCTTGCACATTTGAGTTGTTCTGTCCAACTCCAGAGAGTAACTGTGACTTGATCATGAACTAGGGGCCAGATGACATAGTAACTGACATAATAACTCTTACCTGTATATTATAGCTGCATCACAATCGATCCACAGCAGACAATTGACATGAGGTAGCAGACATAAGTGGCATTGTCAAGTTCCTCACAAATTCTGATCTTTTATTTGCAGAGTGCATATCAAAGGATTGTTGGAAGCTATCAGAGATGGTGGCATTACCCCATGGCCATGCCCCTATGCACTCAGATCTTCAAATAGACTTTGACTGAATTATGTTACAAGTAGTGGTTGAGAACTGTGCATATTAAATAAGAATTCTGAAACTACAAAATAAAAGCCTGCAATGCCTAAATTGTATACTATGAGGATGACTTTAGAATGCTATGACTTGATTAAACCGATCTGCTGTCACACTTTGATGTGGGCAAGCTGATGGAGCTCCTTGATTGCTTATGACAACCAATGGTTGGGAAGATGTTCAGGTAACCCCACCTAGATCTGGACAGGGGTGCTAGTTATATTATCATTGTCTTGATTTCATTTATATATGTCTACTTCAGTTGGAAATGGAATTATACATTCCATATTATTGCTATATTTTACAGTTGCTATTAGAATGGATCATGATTTCAGAGGCAGATATCTCATTCACTACACTAGAGGTAGTAGAAATAAGGACCACCATTTGATGTACTCAAATAAGAGTATGATGTAGAGTTTTAGTGATGATATGCAGATCTTTGTGTGTAAAGAATTTGCAATTAGTAACAATGTCTGTTTTGCACTTAATATACAATTCAGATGTTTCGAGAATCAATCTGAGGTCTATCTCAAGTTACTGTGACTTCTGTAATTGTGTCTTATATATTGTTGCAGCGGAAGTGCAGGTTTTAGTTATGTATCATATTTCACACATGATACAAGGCTGTAATCACAATTTTCCAAATAATAGATGACTGCATTGAGATTTGCCTGTTTTGATGATGAATTTCTTGAACCAACTCTATCCATTCTTAAAATAATTGACAAACACGGAAAATTTCATGAGAAATCTGCAATTTTTCAACATGCTCCACCTCCATTTCTGTATTCAACAAAATGGCAGAAGGCTCTCAGTCCGGACTCAACCCAAATATGCAAGGCACAAGTGCCTTGTCATTTTAAGGACTCAGTAGAAAAAACCTAAGACCTTGCCTCCAACATTCTTCCTCCTAGCTTCGTCATGATCCATAATTCCAGCAGATGTCGTCAAAACAATGTATCCAAACTGTAAGACACATGCAAGAAAATCATCAGGACATGCTTTGGCACAGGCGTCTTGGTATTGAAGAACATTCACCATGGCGAGAACTGTAGAGACTAGGCAAGAAGATCATCAGGACATGATTCAGCATGACTGTCTTGATCTGGAAGAACATTCACAACAGTGAGAAACTGTAGACACAGGCAAGAATATATCTCTTATAAGAGTCAAGAAATGTCCATTCTCACAATTAAGAAAAATCAAAGCGAGGTTAACACTTCTTCAATAAGCCACAGAGAATTCCAAAGAAGGAAAGACAAAGCAGAGAACAAAGGACCAAGAAACAAAAACCAAAGTAAAACTAAAGCAGTATGAACAACAGTGCAATACTCACACCTGTTCAGGGACCATCAACAGTAGCATGTATGATAGAGAAGCACAACTTCCAAACTGACTTCATCAACTCCCTACAGTGCATAAAGGCCAGTGAAGACACTAACCTATGTACCAAGTTTCTGCTGCAAATCCAGAAGCAACGGGAAGACTCAGCCATGCTACTGGCTAGCAGCAAACAACACAAGGAGATAACAAAAACAGAAAAACACAACAGGATAAACAAAACACAAGAAAAGGACAGCAGGGAAGAACAAAGACCAAGGCAAGAAGAAGATCAGGACATGATTCAGCATGAACATCCTGGTCTTGAAGAATATTCACAATGGTGAGAACTATGCCCTTTCTCTCAATCCACATAAGAAAGGTTAGGCACAGTCCATGTACAAAGACATGTGGTGAAAGGCAATCACTCACTGAAATTAAAGCCTGTTAGAAGGGAGTTGGCACAGTCCATGTCTACAGACGTGGTCAAAGGCAATTTCTCAGTCAATTAAAGTCTGTAACAAGGGAGTCACCTAAGTTGCAGACTCGAGATTACACTGAATCATCCCTTCACTCCAACGGTTTGACCTTGACCATTGAGTATATCATAATCACAAACCTAAACAGAAAAATAGCATTCATTATGATTATATTGAGGTGATCATTGTGATTCTGGAGAGTTCAAGAAACTCCCAACCATGCCTGCACCTGGCTAGGGGATGAGTGTTATGGACACTAACATTCAGATGAGTAATCTAGAATGCAAAAGTAATGCTTCAGCAGTTCAAGTCTCTCTTGAGAGTTTATTACTGCAAGCTTGCAGTGGGGATGCCCTCCAACTAGCCATGTGGCAAATTGGGGATAAGGGAGATTTCAGGATTCTGGGGAGAACATACTGTGATGCTACTAGATTTTAGTGATAGATTTCTCATAAAACACATTCCAATGGTATGATATGAAACCCTCAACAGACCTATGTTGGACAGTTCTCAAATAGTTGACCATACCAATCCATCCAAATGGGACAAAGTGTAGTCAACAATGATCAATTCAGATCTTCATGTCTAACTGACCAGATGTGATAATTAATGCCAGTATAGCCTACTGACTCATCAAAGCTACTGTCCTATTTCCCTAGTTGTACAATTCAAATAGGGCTACAACAGATTTACAAACAGCTGAAGACTTGAAACCCAGACATTTTTCAAGACCAGATGACGAAGTTATTGCCTTGGTAAACAGCTGACTACTATATGAAACATGGCAAACTCGCCTTCTATGTAAAACACAAAATCCCCAGGAGCTAGCAGTGGTTCAAACCCAAAATCTCCATTCCATGCTCTGCAAAATGTGTAGCCAAAACCCTGAACCCTAAATCACAGGGCACTCTGATAGGTAGTAAGAGAGCAAACCTGACGAGAAGGGAGAAGCCGGGCTGTCCAATCTTCAAGCTCTGCAACTCCAATATTGTAACGGGGACTGATGACTCCACATTTGTTCAGCCTCCCATTGAGCTCTACCACAATCTTCCCAGCCCTGTGATCATCAACCAACTCAAACTCCCCAATGTAACCTGCCAGAACATGAAATACATCATCACACGTATGTCAGCATCACAATCTTTGATAATTATACCTTATGGTATAAGCCATCCCTTCCTAGGAGGAAGATTGGAAAACTTAGGAGGAAGGTTGGAAATAAATTATACCTGGACATATATCTTTCAATTTCTTTCCTGCAATGCTGGAATAACAGCTCAGCATCTTAACCTACTGCATTCCAGGTTGAAAGACTGCTTCACAAAGCAAACTGAAGAAAACTTGCTCTTCAAAGATGGAGGAACAAAACTCAATTCCGACCAGATTCTTCTTTCAATTGATCAAAAGACACTCTTTTCAAAACATTCATTTCAAGAAATCAAGCAATTAGCTCAGGAAAATGTTTTACAATTCAAGAGAATTATACTACCATACTCCAGTTGCATCATTGTGTCACAAAAAGAAGTGAGCTTGATTCCATTGCAACTCATTCCTTTCTGGTGCACTCTCAGAACTAGCAAGACTGAAGACAGGAAAAAAAGATTTAGGGGAAGTACCATGCTTCTGCATGACGGTCAAAAACTTGATGATGACTTTGGAAGAAGGCTTGATAAGCACCTGCCGCTTACCCCGCTTCTCAGCATTGAACATGTTCTTCAGCGCATCGTTCAGAACACTGATTCTCACCATCGTGTCCTCCCTGCCACACCCTCTACGCAACCCTCTTCTTTATCCTCAGATTCTCAAATCTCCCCTAGTCCTCAGCACCAAACAAAGACAGTAGTCTAATCCGTTTTGCAACACCTCTTCACACTCCGTGCTAGTACTAACTGCTCCATAATTGGAGATTAACAGCTACGAAAGCAACAAGGAAAATGCAAAAAAAAAGGGGGGGGGAAGGGGGGGGGACACAGAATATAGCCCACTTTACGGTGGCAAAGAGACTAACCCAAGAGCCTGTTTCCGTTGATACTTCACACCCTCAGAAAGACACAAGAAATCTTAAACCCCGGGAAAAAAAAACACAAAGAACATCTGCATATTCTCCATGGGCAAAGAGAGACATACCTGAGCAGTAGCAGATGATGCAGAAGAGGAGGGGCAGTGCATGAGAAGCAGTAGCGGCAGCGACGCGCGCGCGAAGAGAAGCTCAAACTTGTGCATCGTCCTTCCCCATGTAGACGGCTACCCAGACCTAAAAACCAGTCAAGGCGTGGATCAGGTTCGGTTTTCGGTTCGTCTTTTCCTAACCTAGAAATGTTCGAGGGTTATAATTCTAGAGTGTTGAATAGGGTTGTTGTGTTGGTGTGCAGAAAAAAATGTTATGACCAATGAAATTGCAGGATTTGGTGGTCTGAATTTTTATTTAAAAATTTATTTTGAGTGAACATTTTTAATAAAGTGATAGTTTTGATTTTTTTTGGGTAATTTTTGTAAATTGACCTAATTTTATTTATTTTTCACTCAATATTATATTTTAGAAAACTTGCCATGGTATCATATTTTTGGATTTTTTCTAGGCCAATTCAAAAAAATGACAATTCTCACAAATGTAATACCAAGTAGGTCGTCTAGGTGGTTTTTTTCAAATTGGTTATCAAAGTTAAAATGTTTTAACAAAAATATTAGACTTTAATTTTTTATATTCAATTCTGAAAAATAATTTTTTTTTTAAATTTAAAAAATAGGTGAATACAAATGTAAGGTGCCATATATTGGTTGTTGGGTAAAAATTATAATTTAGTTAATTCTACATATATTAGGGTTAAGTTTTTTTTTTAATTGATTTATATTAAATATAGAGTATGCATTAAATCCTCAATATTAAAAAAAAATGTAAAAACAAATATAACATATGTACTAAAAAAATAATGTAAATATTAGTACCAATAGGTTCAATTCAATAAATTACTTAAATAGTGAACTAATAACTACTAATAAATGCATTTATGACTCCTTTAGGCTAATCATAAATGGTAGTTATAAATGGCTTATTTCATTTTCATTGGCCATATGTCATGTGATAGGTTAAAACATCACCAAAAAAATACCATGTGCAACCCACATAAACTAGGATTGTTGATTAAAACTATGGTTAATCTAGTTGATATTGATATACAATTGATATATAGATGACATTAAAGTTCCATGTTGCAAATCCATCCACTCCTAAAGCTATTCACAACATTTCATCCATCCACTTGCTAGTGACTCCCTCGTTAGAGGTTCAAATTGACCAAAACAACTTACAATAATATTGTCACATTTGACTAGTGTTACATTGTGGTGGTATATCACCTCATTTCCTAATTTTCTTTCATGAGATATTTTTGTGTTCATTTTGAAATAATTTTTATATAAGCTTTGAAATTTGAAGCTCAAATACATTTTTTTAAAATTTCATATCAATTTATTCCATCTTTAACACGAATTATCATGGGTGGAAATTTTTATTGTGGCAAGGGCAAGCATGACCTACATTTTTAAAAATAGATCATATATTTGTCATTTATTTTCTACCTTTGTTTGGTTTGAATGGAATGGAATGGCCAATGGCTCAACACATCATATATGTATGTTATTTGCTCAACAAAAATTGTAATTTATCAATCCAAAGGAATATATGGTTGTATTTCTTTGAATGATGGTATTATTTTCATTACATTTTTCAAACCTTCGAAAAATGGAGGCCATCATGTGTTCTTCTACTTGATCAAGTACTAAAATGAAAAATATAAATACTTTTAATCTAGATCCAAATTTGATGTAAATGAAGAATTACAATTAAATTTATGGTGATTTAAATATGTGCATGTTAGGTAATAATAGGGTAGCGAAAAAATGGTCCCTTGCCTAATTTATCCCTCAAAAATACCTTATTTGATAAAGTAGTTGTAGAATTTTAATACTTAGTATCCCCCTAGGAAGAGACGAGAGACTAAATGAGTTTTTTTTAATTTATAATTCAACATAAAAAAATAAAATGCATTTATGGGAATTTTTTCTATTCATATTTCCTTAGGAATGAAAGGAAATAACCCAAGAAATTAATTTTTTAAATGTTAAATGTAAATGAATTTAACTCAATGACAACTTTAAATCCATCTTACATCAAACTATTTTTGAAAGGTGGAATTTTAACTTATTTTCTTAATTTCAAACAATGGTTGTAGCAATATGTAATGTATTTTTAAGTAACCTTGTTAAGTAAACCCTAAACCTTGGTACCATAATAGATATTTACCTATGTACCTACTATGGTACCTACCTACCTACCTACCAACCAACCATTTTTGTTTGTTTAACTTGATTTGATGAGATGTTTCATTTGATTAGAAACCAGTGACCCTTGTTAAAGCCATTTGGTGAATTATTGGGTTTTGATGTAATAAAATGGGAAACATAAGATACAATCTTTTTCTTTTTTTTGGATAAGCAAATAGCTAAAGTAAATTTCTACAAATTAATAGGACAAAACTCATAAACTTTCTACATAGTAAATATGAAACAAATACAAGTAGAAAGACTATGCCCAATAAGAAAATACTTGTGGCATACACATGAAAAAAAACACCTAGCAAAAAACTCTAAGTACAAAAGTATCACAAAGAGTTATTTATTTCAAAACACCTCTTGTATAGTCCTCAAAGACAAACAACCTTAAGTGCCTTCAAGAAAACTACTCTAAAATGGTGGAACCAACAATTAGCCCAATCTCAAAATTTTCGGTTTTAAAATTAACATTCAAATTAAATAAGTAAATATGATCAACTATGAATTTTGGTAAGGTGTTTCAATAAGAAACAAAATTCGATAACTTGTTTCAATAAATTTATACTTTCAACAACCATCTTGATTAAGAATTTTTTTTTGTTTGTCCAACTTGACCAAATGTTCCATTTGATTATAACACATTAACCATCCTGACCAAGGATATAATTTCTTGTTCAACTTGATTGGATGTTCTATTTGACAAATAGTTGAATGGGTCATCATTAATCAAATTGATCACTCAAAAATTACAATGTTCATTCATATGGTGGACCTTTAGTCAAAATGGACGTTTCATTAATAAAAAAAGTCAGTTAGTTAATTTGGACAACTTGAAAAGTCATGTTTTTCTACTAATGATAACTATGTTAGTTGTGTGGGTTTAATCAAGTGGATGCAATTGGTGGCAATCTAAAGAATCATGGATGATGTTTGATCATGTTAAACACGTAGACAAATGGACCACCATGGTGTCACATCCAAGCCCAACACTCAATGCTCTACTATGTAAAAGAACAACAACTAGCATTGCATGACCAAAATCATATCAATGAAAACAACTATCGACATTCCTATTCCATGTTATGATGGTTGATGCATTTGCATGGATTTTATCACAACGATGGCAAGTTTGTTAAGCAAATGAAGGAAGTGAATACACTACAAACATATGTATTACATTATGTAACATGTCATGTATTGTGGGTAGGTGGAAAAATTCATTCATCATTTGACTTGGAATTAAAACGAAGTTCAATCCTTAACAAGTTGTGTTAGGCAAGTTGATTATTGTCATGTGTAAAAAATGAAGCATAATCCAAAATGGTAAACTTTTTGAAATGTTTAGGTGGACAATTCATTATGTATATACATTTGTGCTATGTTATTTCATTTGGCTTTGCTCATGAATGTGGAGTGCAAAAGAGTACCTTTCATTTATATTGTTGAGTTTTGAGAAAGAGCACATCCATAAATAAATATTTAACATTATAATTCTTAAATGCAAGTTGGTTCGTATTATATAAAGTTTCAAATATAATCCAAAATGAAAAATTGGTTTGTTGTCTATGGAGATGGACAAACACATTAGATATACACATTTCTCAAATATTAAAATTCTTTGATTTAATTATATTCTTGAAATTTCTTGGTCAAATATTTGGATGAATGTGAACTCCAAAATACTGCACCCAAAATAATATTAATAGTTGAAATAGTATACCCAAGTACATGTTCCACATGTGGAGCTTATCCCATAATCCAACTTCAAGAATTATGCAATCTCCTATACAACTTTCATCCATTTTGGAATGTTTTCAACCTTTCATAGCTTTCATCCTTACCAAGTTTCATCCATGCTAAAAATGTCATGTGATAAAATATTTAATATTCTTTTGACATGGCAAGGTATATTTCAAAAATATTTATCTATGTGGGGAAAAATATTTCAAAAAATTCCTTTAGGCTCACTTGTTCACATTCACAAGTTAGTGTTGTTGCCAATTCACACACTTGGTAACTAGCCTAAGAATTAAAACAAGCCAAAAATCAAAATTGAACAACATGGGTTTGATCCATATATTGTGAAGTTTGTTGATTCATTGTCTACTAGTAGAAGCTTTAATTATAACATAATTTATTAAAGATGTTTGTGATTGTGAAGAAAAAGGTTTGTTTGCATCCATCCATTCACAATTCTCCCCTAAGATTTTGATAAGGACTAGGGTTGATGTTCAAGAGATGCTCCACAAGTTCTCATCCATTCCATGCACATTTCTACCAAAGAATTTGATCAAGGATTAGGTGGGTCTTCAAGAGTCAATCCATCAAGTTCTCATCCATTTTCATTCACAATTCTCCCCCAAAGATTCTTAATCAAAGACTTAAACCCTAATCCACAATGTTCTCTAATCCATTCACAATTCTCCCCCAAAGTTTGGTTGAATTACTAAGGTTGGTGTTCAAAAGTTAATCCACAAGTTCTCATCCATTTTCATTCACAATTTTCCCCAAAGATTCTTTAAATAGAGACTAGGACTGATGTTCAAGAATCAAGCCACAAAGTTTTCATCCATTATTCCATTCACAACTCTCCCCCCAAATATTTTGATCAAGGACTTAAGGTTAGTAGTGTTCAAGAATCAATTCACAAAGTTCTCATCCATTAATCCATTCACAATTCTTCCCCCAAAGCATTTGATCAAAGGACTAACTAGGGTCGGTGTTAAGAGTTAATTCACAAGTTTCTCATCCATAAGTTTCTCATCCATCCATCCACCTACCCGCCACGCTTGGGGCTTCGTTTGTTTGCTTGTTCTTTCTTCACGTAAGTTTTGTTTGTTTCGTGCTTCGATTTGTCGCTCGTCTCGTCTCTCGCGCGAGGGCCGCGCTCGCGCAATGCGATCTCGTAAGCTCGGGATGCTTACAATTTACGCTATGCGAATTTCTGTCCCTATGTCCTCTATTTCTGCTTCCGCTTCCTTCAGAAATTGTTGTCGCAATGTTTCGGTTCGGGCTTTAGCTTCGGGTTCGGGATCGAGAGGACTTCGGGAGCCGGCAGGAAAGCAGGATTCTTCTTCTTCTGCTTCTTTGGATTCTTCGTCTGCTTTTGCGGGCAGCAATGAATCGCATGGATTCGGAAGGCCGGAGATGTTCAAGTCTGCGTTGGTAGGAAGCGTGGATCATTACGAGCGTCATGTTTTTCTGTGCTACAAGGACGCCAGTAGCTGGCCTGCAAAAGTGGAGGCCGCCGATTACGATCCGCTTCCGCACTCCTTGGTCACTGCGTTGAAGACCCGCAAGAGCACGATGCCGGTGAAGGTGAATCCGTCATGACTACTACTCTCTCTGTCACGGTTTTCTTTTCCCCCTCTCCGCTCGCCCCTGGGGTTTTGATCACAGTTTGCAACAATTATGCTTCATACTCCAGACCTGACGGAGCAGACTTTGAACTCTTGCGTCATGACGAATGCATGAAGAATTTGTGTCAAAATCTTGGCGCTCTTACGTCTCGTTTTTGTTCTTGAGCTTAGATTTCTTCTGGAAGAGCTCGCAGGAATATTTAGGAAAGCAATTGGATAAAAGAAGAGTCGGTGTTCTGTTCCAATCGACACGATTTTCAGAAAACTTTCAAAAATCTCATAGGGGACTCAGATATTCGTAGTGTGCAGCATTGCACAGGAAGCATGCCGAACAACGATTTGGTTGAAATGCGCTCAACCAAATCTCTTAGTTTTTTTGCTTCAGAATTCCGAATACTCGGAATTCGTGGCAGTATGTGAACAGGGCCATGCCAAATGATGTGAAATTTGAAAATCAGAATGGAAACTCCACAGCTGCATTACCAGAATGGAGTTTCTTCATGGCATCCACAGCTGTTAATGCACAACAAGCAGAGCACATTATTGTGTGCAGCCACTGGGCCACTCCTTTTTTCTTTGTTCATTTTCAATAGTCAATTCCCAGCACCTCTTACCGGCATGGATATGCAGAGTTTGGGGGCATGATGACTGGTTCAGCATTGATAAAACCATGGAGAAGAACCCCAGAACTTTGCCTGCATTGGCTCATATTGGGGGGATGAGGTGGGGGTTTCTGTGCAGACACGCTTGACCATCATAGAGGAGGACCAGCAAAAGGATCCTGAAACCTCAAGGGGTGATGTGCTAATTTTTCCAGATATGGTAAAATACAAGTGAGTTTTTCATTAATTTTGTTAGTCTCTGTGTAGCAGATTTCATGAATGCTCCTCTGGAGTTTTGTAGTTTACTGTTCAAAAGTCTTTTGTTGGTGTCTACTGAAGAGCAAACATGCTAGAAGAAGCATTTGGAATATTGATGGATCTCAATGGGTTAGGAAAAACAGACTATAAAGGTCAAATAGATAGTATTGAAGGGTGGGTCTGTGGTTTTTGTATTGGGCAGGGGATTAATTGAATCAGATATGGACTCTTTTGTGGAGGAAGTGCTGGTGGCAGGAAAGGAGTTGCCACTTAGAATTCCAGGACCTCTTGTTGGGTCCCATGTATTTATATGTGCACATACCAGCCGTGACATGCGCTGTGGCTTTTGTGGGCCGCCCTTGAAACAAAGGTTTTCTCAAGAGATCACAAAGCTTGGTCTGGATGGCAAAGTGTTTGTGCACCTTTGCTCTCATATTGGTGGGCATAAGTATGCTGGCAATGTGATTATCTTCAGCTCCAAGAGTGAAAATGAACCTGCTACAGGTGACTGGTAAGCATTATGTTTGTAGACTGTACCTCAGATCTCTCAAGTATTTCCTTGAGCTTGTCCATGTGGAAGCAAAGAAGAAACTTGGAGGTGTTATACACTTGTTTATAAGATTTGTCCTTAGTATGATGCTGATCTGATTTTGGATTGTCAGGTATGGTTATGTTACCCCAGATAATGTGCCTGAGCTTTTGGAGCAGCATATTGGCCAAGGGAAGGTTATTGAGCAACTCTGGAGGTAAGTAGTTTATGTTTAGCTCAATGGTGAAGGGATTTCATTATCACATGTCATCTGTGTCATGTATTCCTTGGTCTCTCGGCTTCAATTACCCGGTCAGTAAGTTCTATAAATGTCCATTGTCAAACCAGCACATAGATGTTGAAGACAATAGAATGTCAGACTTTGCCTACATGTCTACTCCATGCAGAAACAATTATACACTATTAGAGCCCAGAATGAAAGGAAATTTGGCTGCAGGCTAGAAACCAACCTGCAATTTGCTGAAATTGCAGTATCTGACTCTATGAGACATGATTTTGCTCCGCAGGGGACAAATGGGTGTAGAGAAAACAGCACAGAAGGAATTGCAACAGCAGAGAATGGGGCTTGCAAATGAAGATTGTGACACCTGTGCCTGTGCAAGTGCAAGCTGGAAAGAATGAAACAGGCCAACAGAATGGAGCAAGTTATGGCAACCAGTCACCTGTTCTAGTCCCACAGGATGGGTCAATAGACCTACACAACTTGACTAGTAATGGAGCAGTTCTCATTACTGCACTGCCTGTGGACAAAAAGACCTGGGTGGGATAAGGAGTCCCAATGTTTTTTTCGTCAATTTTGTGAGGTAGCCAAAGTGGCGATCATCCATAGGAATATTTAGCCAAATTTTGCAACAAGCTAAATATGAAAGTAATTTTTAAAATAACATCCTTCTATATATTTGGATACCTACTTGAACCATGTATAGAAATCTAGCAAAATTTCTGTAAATTTTGGTCAAATTCTGGCTATTGAAAGAATAAACAACCAGTTGATTTCTGCACTTTTAATTTTTGATTTCTCTTTTTGGCTGTATATAGCCAGCAAAAACAGGGCTGCTATTAAGGATTGGGAGGCTGTTGACTTGAAGATCACGGTGGCTATTGTGGGTGCTACTACAGGTGTTGGCTATTGCGCATGCTACTTCAGGTCATCGTTGTGTGCTGTTTCTACATTGCTTCAGCTTGAATACAATAGCTTCTATGGCTATCAAAGAGTATGAAGAATATGGGTCAACAGACTACAAGGGGCTGTTTCATGAATTGGTCTCAATGTTGTGACGGCCTGCTCCCAGACAAAGTAAAGAGGTGCGATAGCAAACCCCATTGTTATGAACTGGCCACAAAAACAACATACAAACCAACAATATCAGCCAGCAATTGCCTGCCAGGCAGGGATGATGAAGAATCATGGAGGAGGAAATAAAATAATTGATTAATCAGTTTATTTGAGCCTCCATAACCATCATCTTCTACTACGGGTTTGTATGAGAGATTTGGGCTTGGAGGACAAACCCTAAAACAAGCAAGGGAATTAGTAGAGCCTGAAGAGAGAGAGAGAGAGAGAGAGCAGACATACAATGACAACATGACCTCCGCATGCATAGAGAATATTAATGGCTCTTGTAAACTATGGCACTTTTGTGGTTGGCACGTTGTGTATCATGTTTGGGATCTGAAAACAACACAAGAAATCTCATGAGAATCGAGAAGCAACATTAAAAAAACAGAAAGCTAAGAAAAACTTAGCACATTATTAGTCTTGTATGGATCAATTTTGATCCATTACAAAAAGCTTGGATTTTGTAGTGTTGTTTGTAATATTGTGAACATGCCTTGTCTATGAAGAAGAAGGTGATAGCTTCACCTAAATTATCCTCACCATGTATGGGGATATTGTCATAACATTGCATTATATCCACTACAAAAATGTATGATTTTTTCTTAGGCATATTTATAGAAAAGTTGATAATAGATTCTACTATCCAAAACATTGAAATTTTGGTTTGTAAAAATCTTTCATATCCATATGTTCTTACTTTGACCCACTCCTTTAATAAGGGTAAGAGCCTCATTAGTGCCACTATGAGAATGTGTGTGCCAACATGGAGAAAATAGTGCCTTGTGCACTAATAATCCATCTCTAGGTCTTTTTGTGTAGTTTATATATGGGCATTATAAATGGTAGTGATTTTGAAATCATTGGGATTTCAAGAGCCAATTCAATCAAATAATATGTGATAGTATTAATTGTTTCTTCAATAGATATCCAAATTTTGTCATTCATACAAGGCATAAAATCTTTGCCTTGTAATTTTAAAAATGCTTGTGTTCGGATGTGTTGATTGCTCAAATGTGATTAGTTGTTTTATCAATCCTAGATATGAAGACTTTCTCTAAAAGCTAGTCAATTTCCTTTTTAATTGAAGTATTATTAAACACATCTTGATTATCATGTTTTAACGCCATGTGCTTGCTTTCATTAGTATTTTTGAGCAATTGCCATGTATGCTTATTAATCCATTTATTGGATATTTCTAGATTTAGGCCATATCTTTATAAATTGAATAAATCCCATATTTGTTTCCATGCATCCAAAACAACAAATACCACCTCATTCAACCTCATGGGTTGGAATGATATGTGGTTTAATCCTTGCTTGACTTCATTCCTCAATGCTAAATAGAAAACAATTTCATATCATTAGTTCTGACATGGTTGTTTCTATTTCTTCATTGAGATGATGTTCATATCTTGTACGTGGGTCAAGATAATTCTTGAACTCTTGTATGTTTGATAATCACATCTATTGTTGTTCAAAAAATTAGCATATTTGAAAATTTGAAAAACCTATAATGGTTTGTAAACTTCCTTCTTGAGAGGTTCCAAGTATTTCCATCCAAAACTATTGTATTGAATAAACATACTAGAAAATTCAGGCTAGAATGGATTAGATCTTGCTTACAAATATTACATGGATTTATCATTTCCATTGCCCTATTCGAATATTTAACAACGACGAATCTTGTAGTATGCACTTTAGCCAATGGTACTAGTGATAGTCGACCAAGGACATTGCATGTAAAACTCCTCATTATGTCTCTATGTGTGTCTAATCCATACTCTACAAACACCTTACGCTTCTTCAATCCAATTTTAGTAACCTTGCTTTGATTAAGGACACATCATTATATGCATTGTCCCTCATTCAAATATTTTTAATACTCCTTTGGTTAGGAGTATTGGAGCTTCCTCTTCAAGGTCCGGTACCGCCACCCCTCTTGTGGAATGAGCTTATACTATGGGTGCTGATATGGATATTCAACCCTAACCTTGGGGTCATTTGTTTGTTTGATGGTGATGCAGTTGACCTTGGTGGTGTGTTGATGTTGATCTTTGCTCTCTTGTAGATAACTAGAAGTGGAGTAGCAAGGGTTTTAATAGTGAAGCTAATAGGTTTGATCAGCTTCTCTATTTTTCTTACCCTTATAACATTTGGGAGATTTGGCAAGAGTTTTGCATTTGGATCATTCAAGTACTGCTTAGTAGTCCATATCACCATCTCCCTTATAAAAATAAAAGAAATGGATGCAATAACTTTTAGTCTCACAATTGTTGTTAACCATGTGCCAAATGCATAATATTTGGCACTTGGAGATGGGAATTGTGAATCTAGAAAAAACATGTGTAAATTGCTGAAGACATGAGACATAATGGTCAAACCACCTCATTGCCCTTGTGCAACCAAAGGTTGAGCTTGATCCAGTGCATCCACATTTGATGAAAGGGTGTTGGTTGTTCCATAGGATATCCTTATGTCTTGGATCACAGTTGATTCCTATGATCAAGTCTTGTTTGGTTCGTATTGTCATCCTTGTGGCAATCGAACATTTCTTAGGGTCAAACAAGGATAATGTAAAAGCTTTGGAAAAAATTCCGTAGTCTTGATCAATGGCCTTCCTTGCTCTACCATCTTCCTACAATACCACTTCTTCTTTTGACACATTTTCTCACATTGCCCATGTCGCAACCCCACTTTGGCCAAGTGTGGGGGTGAAGCCCAACACTTGGAAAAGTTGGGGGTTTGGAGTCCTCCGGGACTCCCGAATGTTCAGAGCTCAACAGCAAGGCCTAAAACACCTTGCATTGGGGTGTTCTTGGTGTCATTGGAAAGGTCTTGAAACGTAGATATCGAAAATGGCCTCGCATTGGCAATTCGGACATTTGCAGCTCAAGTTATGGGCAAAAGAAGGGCCGGGACTCAAATTGGCAATTTGACTCCCGACCACTAAAAGTCGGGAATCGACCTCTTCCCGACGTCCGAATTGAGAGTGCAACACGGCGTTGGAAAGCTCTCGACGAGAGCTACAACATTGATTCAAGACTCATCTCCATCTGAGTTCGGGGCGAAGAGCTATGGCCGCTCAAAGTTCCGGGAGTCCAACCGGGACACTTTCGGGACTCCATTTCGGGAGTCCCAACAAAATGTGCCATTCGGATGTAACCTCCGCGACCAGCCGCAGAGAATACTATATGGGGGAAGGTGGTGGCTTCCCCCGAGTCCGGGCCGTGGTGAGTCTTGTGTGTCTAAGTGCCCGTGGCAAGTCCCAACACCCAAAGGGGTCCCGGAATGTGAACTAACCACGTGAGTGGTTTGTTTTGATGCAGATTCATGCTTGATCTACTAAACCTTCTTCCTAGTCTAATCCCGGGGCTCCCAACTCGACCCTCTACCCCTTTCTAGAGTTGGAAGCCGGGAGCGTGCTACCAAGT
>Ga0116227_10004031_pt1 | contig 32167 bp, 32 predicted proteins | sample S1TSphgellanicum_FD_89693 | JGI IMG/M metagenome (GOLD analysis project Ga0116227, IMG submission 89693) | Host-associated microbial communities from peat moss isolated from Minnesota, USA - S1T2_Fb - Sphagnum magellanicum MG | ecosystem: Host-associated > Plants > Peat moss > Unclassified... | reverse complement strand
TCTTTGACGTATCCATGCCTATGCGGGTAATTTGCTCCACGGGCGGCTCCCTTGATTGAGTCTTGCAACGCACTCACTCTGGCACATTGCGATGCCGTTGGGAGCCGTCCACCCCAACAAGGCTCGGCTCTCAACCGCCCAGCCACAACGTCAATGTGACTCTGACGGGTTTGACTCAATCAACAGGAGCAATGGGATGACGAAACTCCAGAATCTGGTGAAGCAGCACGGGCAAAAGGCCGCCGTGATGGCCGCCGTCGCCGCCTTCGGCATGGTCGGCGCCGCCGAAGTGGCGAGCGCCGGGACGGACACCACCTTCAACACGGCACTGACCAGCTTTTCCAACTTCCTCTCAGGCTCGGGCGGCAAGATCATGGCGATCCTCTCGGTCGCCGGCGGCCTGGTCGGCCTTGCCTCGGGCCGTTTCAGCCTCAGCCAGGTGGCCATTCCCGTGGGCGTCGGCGTTGGTGCTGGCACCGGTGGCCCGATCGTGACCTCAATGGTGACCGCCACCATCTGAACCTCTTGCCGAGCTGTCTTCTGACAAGCTGGCTCCTCTCGTGACGGCGGCTGCCTGATGGACAAATACTCCATCCCGAAACATCTCGATGACCCGGAGCTGTTCGGCTTCTGGACCATCGATGAGTTCATCATGATGATCCTCCCCTTCCTGTGGGGGATCATCGCCGGGCATGTCATTATTGGCGTCCTCCTTGGTTGTGTTGCATGGTTTGCCTATCGCAAAGTCAAATCCGGCCGCGACCTGGCATGGATCATCCATGCGGGATATTGGTATCTGCCCGCTGAATTCTTCGGCTTGAAGGCGATGCCGCCGTCACACTTCCGCATTCTGGCAGGGTAAGCATGGATCTCGATCTCGCCCACGGCCGCGCGCAAAGCGTGCTGCGCCAGCGCAACATCCTGGCTGGCGTGTCGGTCGCGCTTTTTGCACTCCTGCTGTTTGCGGGCACCAAAGCAGTGTCGCGCGATCGCGAGGTGATCCTCGTGCCCACCATGCACAGCGATATGACGCTCAGCAGCAATGGGGTCAGCCATGACTATCTTGAGATGGTCACGCGCGATGTTGCGGCTGTCGCCCTCAACCGCTCGCCGGAGTCGCTGACCTATTGGATGAACAGCATTCTGGCGCTCACCGATGAGCGCGCGCGCGGCGATGTGAAATCGGCGCTGATCAAGGTGGTTGCCGAGCAGCAGGGCACGCAGATCGCGCAGTATTTCACCCCCGATGCGATGACGGTCGATCCGGCCAAGCTTACCAGCCAGGTCGGCGGGATCGTCCATACGGTGGTCGCCTCCAAGGAGGTGACCTCGGAGCACCGGACTTTCAAATTCATATGGGCCTACAACGGTGTGTCGCTCCGGCTCATGGGCTTCGGTGTGTTGCAAAAGGCGGACGACAAGAAATGATCATTCCACGCTTGACCCGTCCTGCATCATCGCAGGTGCGCGCATTTCGTTCGCTTGGGGGTACCATGCTGCTCGTCGGCGCGCTGGGTGGCGCGGGGGCCGCCCATGCGGATCAGAACATCATGGCAGCCGACAATGGGACGATCCGCTGCGAGGCTTCGGCGAAAGACCTGACGCGCATTTCCCTGAAGGACGACCAGTTCGCTTCGGTCTCCAAAATGCAGGCGGAAAATCCCGCCGAGGATTTTCAGGTGGTTAATGAACCGGTGCGCGGTGACATCTACCTCTCGGTACCCAGCGGCTACCCCAAGCCCAACCTCTCCTTCTTCGGGACGACCAAGAAGGGCTTCGTCTACAAATTCCTGTGCGCCGTGGGCGGCGTCGAGCCGCGGCAGGTCTTCATTGCCAATGTGGACGTCGAGGAGGCGCGCAGCGTGAGCGATGTGATCCCCTCGGGACTTGCGCCTGGCGAGGCCGCCGCACGGCTGATCTCGGCTATGTATGAACAGCGCTCGGTCGAAGGCTACGAAATCTCCTGGCGCTCGCGCATGCCGGTCACCACCGGCTCGCTCAAGGTGCAGCTTGTCGGCGAATATGTGGGCGGCCAGGTGACGGGCAAGATCCTCAAGATCACCAATGATGCGACCTCGCCCGCGGTGCTGAGCGAGGATCAGGTTGGCCCGAGCGATGCCGTGGGCGTCAGCATCACCAATGCGAAGCTGGCGCCTGGGCAGGTCACCATGGCCTATGTCGTGGTGCGCTCGGCTATCCAGGGAGATCAGTGATGGCCTCGGCACCTTCGAGCAGCACGCCCCCGGCTGACGACAGCGGCGCGGTCGCGCTCGACAGCAATGCGCGGGCCAAGCGCCACCAACAGCTCATCATGTGGTCGCTCATCGGTGCCACGGCGCTGGGCGGCGGATGGTGGATCATGTCGCCCGCCGGCACGCAGAAGCCCGCGCTGGAAAGCGTTAGCCAGGCCAATGAGGCCAAAAGCGTCAAGATTTCGACCGATGACATGGTCAATCACAATCTGGCCGACAAGGAATGGCAGAGCCTTTCGGAGAACCAGCTCGCCACGCAGGGCAATCAGATCAAAACCTTGCAGGGCGACAGCACGCGCATCGACGAGTTGCAAAAGCAGATCCAGGATCTGCAGGGGCAGAACTCGAACCTGAAAGCCGATGGCGGCAAGGTGCTTTCGGCCTACCAGTCCGAAAATGAGCAACTGCGCACACAGATCACCCAGCTCTCAACGCAGGTCCAGCACGCGATGGCGGGCCCCTCGGCGATGTATGGGCCGGGCGGGCAGCAAGCCTATCAGCGCGTGAATGGCGTTGGGGCGCCCGCGCCGGGCGCTGGCGCTGGTCCGGGCGCCCCCGGCGGCGCGCCGGCGGCGGCCCGGGTCAAAGAGGTGCGGCTGATCAATTTCAGCGGCGATGGCAGCGGGTCAGCGACGCGCGTCACCTCGACAAAGACCACGCAATACAGTGACAGCGAGAATTACCTTCCGCCCAACTCGATCGCCAGCGCGAAGGTTGTGGTCGGGGTCGATGCCACGACCAACACGCGCAGCCAGACCGATCCGCTGCCGGTGGTGCTGCGCATCATGGGGCCTGCCCGCTCGGTCTATGCGCAGGGCAAGCTGCTCAAGACCGATATCGTCGGCTGCATGGTCAATGGCGCTGCCATGGGCGACCTCTCCTCCGAGAAGGTCTATGTGAAGTTGCAGCGCATGACCTGCCCGCAGCCGGGTGGACGTGTCGCTGTCTCCGAGGTGAAGGGCTTCATCGCCTTTGGCGGGAAGACCGGCGTGCGCGGCCGCGTCGTCAGTCGCGTCGGCAATCTGGTCGGCAAGGCGGCCATCGCCGGTATCCTGGGCGGCTTTGGTCGCGGCTTCTCCGCCAATTCGACCTCGCTGCTGACCTCGCCGACGGTGAGCGTCAACGGGCAGCGCTCGACGCTTTCGCCCACAGACATCATCCAGGGTGGCCTGGGGCAGGGCGTGGCGTCCACCGGCGAGATGGTCTCGCATTATTTGATCGAGCGGGCCGAGCAATATCAGTCGGTCATCGAGATGCCCACCGGCCTGGATGTGGAAGTCGTGTTCCTCGATGGCGTTTTTATTCGCAATTAAAGGTAGTCAACCATGAGTAAAACTAGCCTTTTGGCCATGCTTTTCGCGACCATTCTGTCGGGATCGAGCCTCTCTGCTGCGCCCTCGTCGACACAGAATCCGCCCGAACCCAAACCTGCGGTACTGCGCAGCGATACGGTTGCCAAATTGCTCGCGGCCCGCTTGCCCAAGACTCAGATCAGCAAGGTCGATTGCTCGCGCGTGCAGGGCCTGTGCGAAGTGCAGGCGGGGCAGAACCTGTTCTATATCGATGGAAGCGCCCGCTATCTGGTGATCGGCCGGATCTATGACATGGAAACCCATCAGGATCTGACCGCCGCCCGGCTGCTCGACCTCAATCCCGATTTGATGCTGAATGGCGCGCCTTCGGCGCAAGGCGGCGGCGTGACCGAAACCGCGCTGGCTGGAGCGGGTTCTGCGCGCGCCGCAACGGCGCCGTCTGCGGGTCCGGCGGCGCCCGCTTTGCCCACCAATGTGTCTCTGGTGAGCCTGCCAGCCAATGGCGGGATCACCTGGGGCGGGAAGGGGCCTTCGGTCACGGTCTTCAGCGACTTCCACTGCGGTTATTGCAGGGCCTTGCATCAGGCCCTCAAGGCCATGGGCTTGCGGGTCACCGAACGCCCGATCTCGGTGTTGGGCACGCGGGCGATTTCCGATGCAGTGATTTGCGCTGAGGACAAGCAGGACGCCGTCGAAAAGGCCTATGGCGATCAGGAGGTGGCCAAACGCGCCTGCGACACCACGGGGCTCGATGCCAATGAGCGCTTTGCGCATGAGCATGGCTTTACCGGCACGCCCGTGATCGTGCGCGCCGATGGCGCCGTGGTGCTGGGTTATCGCCCGCGCGAGTTCCTCGAAGCCTGGCTGAAGGGAGCGGCGTGATGGCCCGGCCGCGCAAATTCTGGCGGGCGGCTGTCGCCCTGAGCGCCTTGCTGGCTGTTGCGGCCTGCGGCATGTTTCATGAGAACGTCAAAGGCGGGTTTGCCTGCGCCGCGCCGCGCGGCGTTTGCGCGCCCTCGACCACGATCGACAATGATGCGCTCTCCCAGATCAAGGCCGGTGAAGGCAATCACGCTGGCCAGTCTCAAGTTGGTGACGATGCTGCGATCCTGCGCCCGGCGGGTGATGCCCGGCCGGCGCTCAAGGTGGTGGTTCCGGCGTGGCGCGACGGCATGGGCCGGGTCCATGATCGCGTCACCCTTTACGCACCGGTCCGGGTGAGGGGCTGGAAGCCCGCCGACACAGCCCATGAGCGCGTCATGATGGCGATGGCAGAGCGCCATGAGGGCTTGCTCGGGGTTGCCGAACGCGCGCCTGAAGCGGGTTTGCCCGATGGAGTGGTGCCCCCGGAAAGCGGGCCACACCTGTCGGCGGCGGCCGTCACCAATCCTGATATCGCCGCCCAGAAACTGGTGGCCCCCAATATCGCGCCCGCGCTCGATGCCATCAGGGACAAGGTCCGCACGATCCTGTCGCGCGCCACGCCGGCGCCGAGCACGGCGCAAACCGTGGCGCCTCCGCCTGCCGGGGCACCCACTGCGCCATCAGCAAAGCCTGGAGCGGCATCGCCCCTCGCTGCCGCCAGCTTCCCACCCAAGGACTGAACCCATGATCGGGCGCATCCTTGAGTTGTTGACCGGAGACGCGAGCAGCCCGGAGCGCGAGAAGCGCCCCGATGCCGTGCCGATGTTCTCGGCCTTTCTGGGCTACCGCGCTTTCGAGCCGGAGGGGAAGATCTTCTTCCAGCGGCGCTCGCGCGGCTTCATCCTGGAACTCTATCCGCTGATCGGCGCGGATGAGCGGGTGGCCGAGACGCTCAACTCGCTGGTTGCCGATCTCCTCAGGCCCGGCTGCGAATGCCAGATCACCAATTATGCCGATCCGCGCATTGCGGAAAAGTTGGCGGTCTGGGCGCTGCCGCGCGTGAAGGCAGGCGGCGTCTTCGCCCGCATGGCGCAATATCGGCTCGATATGCTGAAGCGCGGTGTCTGGAAGTCGCTCGCAACCGACGGCCCCTTCGTGCTGCGCCAGTTCCGTGTCATCCTCTCGGTGAGCGTTTCGGAGAAATCGGCGCTGACCGTCAGCGAGCTGGTCGGTGTCCGCCAGAGTCTGATCTCGGCCCTGCAGTCGATCAATGTGGGCACGCTGACCTGGGGGCCGACCGAGCTTATCCGCTTTATCGACGATGTGCTGTGCCCGTCGAGCGGGGCAGGGGATGAGGCCCCTGAATATTCCTCCTATGATCCGATCAATGAGCAATGCGTGCGCCGGGATCTGGTCACCCATATCGATCCGCGCCGCATCATCCTTGAGGCGCCTTCGCTGCGGCCTTCGGAGGCCAGTGTCGACGGCCAGTATGAGATGGTCGACTATTCGCCGCATCGCTTCGATGTGCGCTCGATGTCGGTCCGCTATTTCCCGGAGCGCTGGGCGCCCTGGGATACGGCCAAGATCATCGGCGACCTCTTCGACACGCAGCGCTGCCTGCCCTGTCCGGTGCTCCAGACCCTGAGCATCGTGATCCCCGACATTGAGGTCATGGAGGCCAAGGTCAGCTGGAAATTCACCCGCACGACCTCGCTGGCTGACACGCAATCCGCGCGTTTCCTGCCGCAATTGAAGCGCCAGTCCGAGGAGTGGCAGCATGTCTCGACCCAGATGAAACTGGGCCAGAAGCTGTGCAAGGTCTATTACAGCGTCAGCATGATCTCGCCGCTGGGCGAGGGGGATACCAACGCCGCCAAGATCAAGCAGATCTACAAGGGCGCGGGGTGGGACCTCATCGACGAAACCTATCTTCAGGCCGGCAGCCTGCTCGCCAGCCTGCCCCTGACGCTGGCGGACGGCCTTTCATCCGACCTCGATCGCATGAAGCGCTTCCGCAAGGTGCTCTCCTTCAACGCAGCCTCGCTGGCGCCGGTGCAGGGCGAATACAATGGCGGCATCCACCCCCATCTGCTCTTCCTCGGGCGGCGCGGCCAGCCCATGTTCTGGTCCCCCTTCGAAAATGGCGCCGGCAATCACAATGTCGCGATCGCGGGCAAATCCGGGTCGGGCAAATCGGTCACGCTGCAGGATCTGACGGCGAGCTTCACGGGCGTGGGCGCGAAGGTGGTGGTGATCGATGATGGTCGCTCCTTCGAGCATATGGCGAAGGCACTGGGGGGCCGGTTCGTCGAGTTCCGCCTGTCGTCGGGCATTAGCGTCAATCCCTTCCGCATGATCGATGCGGATCTGGCCGCGAGCGATCAGGACTATCTGGTCGATTGCCTCGCCATGCTCAAAGCCATCATCTCCCAGATGGCCCGCTTCGAGGATCGCTTGAGCGACACCGAGCGCGGCCTGATCGATGCTGCCGTCAATGACGTCTGGAAGGCAAAAGGGCGCGATGCGCTGGTCGACGACATCATGGCGGCGCTGCGGGCGATCGATCATCCTGCAGGCAAGGATCTGGCGACCGCTCTCCTTCCCTTTGCTGCCGAGGGCACCTTCGGCCAGTTCTTCACGGGCGACGCAAACCTCGACCTCTCGGCGGGGCTGACGGTTTTCGAGCTGTCCGATCTCTCCGGGCGCGAGGAGCTGCGCAGCGTTGTGCTGACGGCCATCATGTTCCTGGCCTCGCAGGCGATGCGCAAGCTCGCGCGCACCACGCCCAAGGCGCTCATCATCGATGAGGCCTGGCAAATGCTCAAGGGCGGCGCGATGTCGGAGTTTGTCGAGGTCTACTCGCGCACCTGCCGCAAATATGGCGGCTCGCTGGTGACCGCGACCCAGTCCATCAACGACTTCTACAAATCTCCTGGCTCGCAGGCGGCGCTGGAAAACTCCGACTGGATGCTGGTCCTCCAGCAAAAGCCAGAGACCATCGCGGACTTCCGCAAGTCCGACCGCTTCGAGATGGACAACCAGACCGATGCGCTGCTGCGCTCCCTGAAGCGCCATGGCACGGAATATTCCGATATCCTGATCCGCGGCCCGGAGATGCAGGCCGTCTGCCGTCTGGTTCTCGATCCCTTTTCGGCCACCCTTTATTCCTCCAGCCCCACGACCTTCGGCAAGATCGAAGCTGCGATCGGTGCGGGGGCTTCGATGGCCGAGGCGATTGAGGCGGTGGCCTTCGACCGGCCCTGGCACCTTGAGGCGGAGGCAGCAGAATGATGCGCCCGCCCTGGCGCCGCAGCGGTTGGGGCGCTGCGATTGCTGCCTCGATGTATTTTCTGGGATGGGTTGCGGTCAACGTTCTCACGGCGGCAGGTACGCTGCTGCTGCTTGGTTTCGCGATCGGCAGCTTCACTCTGCCCGGCATGCTGCTGCAGCTGGCCAATCTGGCTGATCGTTATGCTGCAGCCGATGCCGTGCGGCGCGGCGCCTTTGATCTCGTCGTCATCAAGGGCGCGGTCCTCATCTTTGCGATCGTCTGCCTGCTGCGGCGCGGCAGTCTGTTTCGCATCTTCACCGTTGAAAGGGACGATGATGTCTGAGACATCAGCCGCCGCAGCGGCAGGGGCGCCCGATACGCCCTTGGACGCGCCTGCCAATGCCACGCTGTCGGCGAGCCCCGTCCGCTCAGCCTTTTGGCGCTGGGAACTGCTCGGCGTGCCCGCCGGCCAGCTGGCTTTGGCTATCGCTCTGATTGGGGCTTTGGGCTGGGGGGCGTGGACCACGCGCCAACTGCTGGCCCTGGAGCATAAAGTCCACCCGATCGTGCGGATCCAGCTGGGCGAGTTGGTGGGCGAATATGTCCGCAGCGAAGCGCGGTCCGGCGTGCCTGCCGATCAACTTCCGGCCCAGACGGCAGCCTTCATGAAGATCCTCAATGGCGCTGTGGAAGCCCGAGCGCAGGGCGGGGCGATCATCATGCTCAGCAATGCCGTGGTCGATGGCGATGTGCCCGACATCACGCAGGCGGTGCGTCAGGATGTCTACGCGCGAATCCAGCGCCCGGCCGAGAGCAAGGCGCCCGACACCACCGAGCAGATGAAGCAGTTCTTCCAGCAGGGGGCGGCGAGCAGTGGCGCGGGCCAGTGATCTGCAGCGCAGCGGCATCGCCGCCGGATCGGGCAGCGCCTTTCCGCGCCCGTGGCTGCGGCGCTGGGGTCTGCTGCTTGGCGGCGGCTGCGCCGTGCTGGCGGTGATGCATCTGCGCGCCTGGCACGACACGCATGGGCTGTTCATCAATGCTACGGACTCGCTGCCAAATTGGGCGCTGCTGGTCGAAGCGGGTACTTTTCCCCATCGAGGCGACTATGTGCTCTTCCGCCCGGGCCGCAATCCGCTGGTGACGGCCCATTTCGGATCGAGCCCGCCACCCTTCGCCAAAATCGCCTATGGTGTGCCCGGCGATGTCGTGACGCGCGCGGGCAATGCCGTGCTGATCAACGGGCATGAGGTCGCGCGGCTCAAGCCATTTTCCCGGCAGGGCGAGCCCTTGGCGCCTGGACCCCTGGGCGTCGTGCCGCGCGGCTGCATCTATGCGGGCAGCCCTCATAAGGACGGGTTCGACAGCCGCTATGCCGCCATCGGCTTTGTCTGCACCGATCGTCTGCTCGGCACGGGGAAGCCGATCCTGTGAGCAGGCCCCTCCTCATGCTCGGCGGAGCCGTGTTACTCGCCAGCGGCCTCGCCGCGTCTGCCCAGGCCAAAGACTATGGCATCATGGGCGCGACCTTCCCGATCGCCGAGCCAGATCTTCTTGAGGTCATCCGTGCGCGGCTCCTGCGCGCCCAGCAATCAGGCGAGCTGGACCGGATGAACCAGAAATTCGTCGAGACAGCGCAGGCCGCGGTGCGGCGACCTAAGCCGGTCGCCGGAATCACGCCGGCCAAGGAGACGCGGGAATGGCTCTTCGATCCGGGCATCACGATCTCGGAGGATATTCGCGACGCCAAAGGCAACCTGATTGCCGCGAAGGGGCAGAGGTTCAACCCGCTGCACTATGTCGGCCTGCACCGCAGTTTCGCGTTCATCGACGGCAACAGCCCGGAAGAAATGGCCTGGGCGCTCGCACAGGGCGATCCCGACAAGCTCTGGATCATCATGATCAAAGGCTCTCCGCTCGACCGCATGAAGAAGCTCAAAAGGCGCTTCTATTTCGACCAGCAAGGCGTGCTGACCGGCCGTTTCGGCATCGCCCACACCCCGGCGCTGCTGACCCGCAAGGGCGATGGCCTGGAAATCCGTGAAGTCGCTATCGCGCGCAAGGAGGCGCTTCACTGATGCCTGACCAGACGCCGCCAGATCAGAACCGGCCCGACCTGAACCCAACGCGCGAAGCGACGCAGGGCGCGGCGCGCGAGCCCGCCTCCAGCAGTGCCCGCCGCTGGCTGAGCGAGCGGATCCCGGTGCCAATGGCTGCGCCTGAAACTCCCCGCCTGCGGCGGATGCGTCACACGATCATCGGCATCTGCCTGGCGCTCGCCTTGACGGTGCTGGCATGGGAGCCGCTCCTGAAGCTGGGCGGCTGCTATGCCTTCGTCGCCCTGCAGGCTCTGGTGCTGGCCCTTGTCCTGCTCACCCTGATCTGGGCCCGCGCGAAATGGCGCGCCGATCAGGCCTGGCTTTACCGCGATCAGGGAGAGGGCGAATGATGCGGCGGCTCCTCGCCTTCCTGGCCGCGCTCCTTCTGGCGGCCACGGCGCCGGCGGTCGAGGCGCAGACCTCGGCGACCTGCCACGGCCATTTCCCCAATCCGATCACCGATGTGTGCTGGGATTGCCTGTTCCCGCTTTCGATTGGCGCTTTCGATCTGTGGCCTAGCAGCCGGCCCGATCCCAAGAATCCTGCCTCGCCGATCTGCCTGTGCGGCCTGCGGCCCGGGCTGGAGTTCGGCTTTTGGGAGCCCGTCAGGTTGATCGATGTGACGACCAAGCCCTTCTGCTTTCCCAACCTTGGCGGCATCAGCATCAATCCGGGCATGTATCTGGGGAACGGCCATGTCTCGGGCACCGCGCAGAAGGGCGGCAACACCGAGATGACCGCGCAGTATCAGGCCCATTATTACGTCTATCCGCTGTTCTATCTCCTTGAGCTGCTGAGCGATTTTATCTGCTTTGAGCAGGCCTCTTTCGACCTTGCCTACATCACCGAAGTGGACCCGACCTGGCAGGACGATGAGCTTGCGGTGATGGTCTACCCTGAAGCGGTGGTCTTCGATTTTCCTTTGGCGCAGCTTGCCTGCGCGGGGGACTGCATCATGGCCAATGTCGGCCTGCCGCTTGATGAGCTTTTTTGGTGCGCGGGCTGCAATGGCTCGATGTATCCGATGAGCGGCAACATCGGCAACAACACGACGATGGACCAGTCGATGCGGCTCGCCGCCGAGCGCATGGTCTACAAGATGCACCGCACCGCGCTCGCCTGGGGGACCATGGGCAGTCAGGGCGTTTGCGGCAAATACATCATGCCGATCATGCAAAAGCAGCAATATCGCCTGCAGATGGTGAACCCCGTCGCGGCCACCAGCGGCCGCTTTGCCTGCCAGCCTCCCGGCGGCTCGACCGTGCTGCAGACCACCTCTCACACCTATCTGGTCGTGGGCGAGGACGTGGGCTACCTGCTGTGGCGCAAGCGCAATTGCTGCGCTTTTTGAAGGGGGGCGTGCCCATGAGAAAGATCCTGATCATCACCGGCGCCGCCATTGCCATTTCAAGCGTCGGCGCGGTCCTCGCCCAGACCTCGGTCGATGGCCTCAATCTCGAAGCCGTGGAGGCAAAGGCCAAAGCCCATGCTTCTGATGCGGCCGATTTCGTGAAGGGCATCCTCGATCGGCAGGCGCGTGTGAGCGCGGAGCAAACGCAGCAGGCACAGTCCATTGTGCAATCGGCCAGCGACCAGATCGCGCGGGCGGCGGCGAGTACCAAACCGGGCGGTGTGCCCTCTGACGGGGTCGATCTCGATGATCTGGTGGCGCACGCCGGGCAGATCGTGAAGCCCGATGACCACGCGGCGCCGGTTTTCGTGGCTTTCGCGAGCCTGTCGATGCCGCAGGATGCGCTCAGCCGCCTGATCGCGGATGTGTCGCGGGCAGGGGGCATGGTCGTGTTCCGCGGCTTCTCGGCAAATGGCGGCGGGATCTTTCGCGAAGGGCTGGCCAAGGCCATGCCCAAGGGCGGGACGCCCCGCGTCGGGATCGATCCGCGTCTCTTCAAGGCCTATCACGTTGAGGCGGTGCCAACCTATGTGGCGGCGTCATCCAGCTTTGAGCTGTGCTCGGGGCCGGATTGCCAAACCGCGCCGCCCGCCTTTGATCGGATCACCGGCAATGTGACCACGCATTTCGCGCTGGAAACGATCGCTGATGGCAATGGCCCGGGCGCACCTGTCGCCAAGGCGGCGCTCAAGAGGCTGGACAGCCAGGAATGAGCCGTGCCTCCGCCCTGATCGGCCTTGCCGGTGTCTGCGCGCTCTTCGCGACCTCGGTGCTGGAAGCCCAGACCGTCGATCCGCGCGCGGCGGCTGCCGATGTGGCGGGCCAGCTTCAGGGGCAGCTCAATTCAACGGTATCGAGCCAGGCGACCACCAATCAGGTGCCCGGCTACACCGGCGCCAGCCTGTCGCAGTCGGGTTATGCCTCAAACCCAAGCGCTCTGGCTTCAGATGGTGCGGTGCAGGCGACCACCAGCGACAGCTATGCGCTGGTCACCAACAAGGATCGCCCGACGGTCGACACATCGACGCTGGGGCTGACCTCGGCCAAGACCGTAGAAACCGATCCGACCTCCTATTCCGGTGTCGCGACGACGACATCGCAGGGCAGCTGCCAGTCGGTCTCTACGACCACCAGCTCCACCACCAGCTATTACGATTCCTGCCAGATCGGCAGCACGGAGAAGGACAGCACGGTCACCTGCAATGTCGGGTGGAAGGACACGGGCAGCACTGCCTACCAATATCAGTGCCATATCCAGACCATCGAGCAGCTGGCGACGGCAGGTGGGCAGACGACCGCGACGCCCACGGCGGGAGTGGCCAGCGATTGCACGGCCCTTGCCGCTGCGAGTGATTGCGCGATGACCGGCTCCTCGACGCAGCAGGGCATCTCGGAACCCCCTTTGGCCAACCCGGCTGCCGGCGGCGCGGCGCTCTGGCGGCTCGATGAGGAGGATCGGACCTACAGCTGCGGCTCGACCCATCCGGTGATGGGCCAGCAGAGCGCGTCGCAGCAGATCTCCTACGCCGGGCCGCGTGGGCCGGTGAACGCCTGGTGGAACATCGCGGTTCCCGGCACGGTCGATGCCGGGAGCACCTCGACTTACACCGGCTCGGTGATCGATGACTCCGCCTGCCAGAGCCAGATCGGCTCGATTAACTGCCCGGTCGGCTCGACATTGCAGGGCGGCGTATGTGTCAGCACCGTGGCCGCAACGCTCACTTACAATTGCCCCTCGGGCTGGACGCTCTCTGGCTCGACCTGCACCCAGACCCAGCATGCGACCAGCTCGGTGACAGGCTATTCCTGCCCTGGTAATTACGTGCTGAGCGGTTCGACCTGCACCTCGACCCAGACCGCAGGCGTCTCGGGTTACGCCTGCCCGGATGGCTATACCCTCGATGGCACGAGCTGCCATGAAACCCTGACCAAGGCTCCGGTCATCGCCAGCTACAGTTGCCCAGAGGACTACACGCTTCAGGGGACGAGCTGCTTCAGGAGCTTCACGCAGCCCGCCACGCCCAACTACAATTGCCCGACCGGCTACAGCCTGACCGGCACCAGCTGCCAGATCACCACCCAGGCGGCGGCCGTCATGTCCTACGCCTGCGCCGATGGTTGGACGCTCGACGGGAATCTTTGCAAGCAGGCCGCCAATTACGCGGCCACGCTCACCTATGTCTGCCCTTCGACCTGGACGCTGAGCGGATCGACGTGCCAGCAATCCTCGACCTATGGGGCGAGCCTGATCTACGTCTGCCCTGATGGCTGGTCGGTGCAAGGCGCCAGCTGCCAGCGCAACACTTCCTATGCGCCGGCGATCAACTGGTCGTGCCCCGATGGCTGGAGTCTCGACGGCAACACCTGCTCCCAGACCACCAGCTACGGTGCCAATGTCAGCTATTGGTGCAACGATGGCTGGTCTCAGAATGGGGGAACCTGCTCCCAGCAAGGCTCGACGCCTGCGGGTGTCACCTACGGCTGTCCTGGCGGCTACAGCCTGAACGGGACCACCTGTTCTCAGACCAACACCTATCCTGTGACCTGGGGGCTCGATACGACCGGACTTCAAGCCTATTTCACCGGCGTCAGCAATTATTGGGACATGAACACCAACGTCTATTCCGGGGCGAGCTGGGCCACGCTCTGCACTAAATACCCTAACATCGACTATTGCCACTATCCCGTGATGGGAAACGGCTGCGTCGATTTCTCATCGGTCAATGTTCAGTTTCTCTATGTGGGGAGTGGCTATTACAGCTGTTATTACCGGCTCGGCAATCGCGCTACCTGTCCTTCCGGCGGGTCCTGGGACGGCTCGCAATGCATCTCGACATCAACGCTAGGCGCGTCGGTCGGCTATGTTTGCGGTGGCGGTCAGACGCTTTCGGGCTCGACGTGCTATTACACGATCAACCAGGCCGCGAATGTCGTTTACAGCTGCAACGATGGCTCGGCGCCCTCCAGCAGTATCTGCACCGTCACCATCACAAGGGCGGCCACGGCAAGCTATTCCTGCCCCTCGGGAGGCTCCTTCGACGGGAGCCAGTGCCAGCTTTCCGAGAACCAGGCCGCCACCCCGACCTACACCTGCCCTGCTGGCGGATCGCTCAGCGGCACGACCTGCACGCTTGTGGCAAGCCAGGCTGCGGTCGCCAATTACAGCTGCCCTTCGGGCGGCACGCTCGATGGCACCACCTGCGACTACACCAACGTCCAGCCAGCCCAGGCGGTCTATGGCTGCCCTTCAGGCTCGGTCCTGCAGGGCACCATGTGCTTCACGACCGACACGCAACTCGCAGCGGTCACCTATGCCTGCCCCAGCGGATACGGGCTCGATGGATCGAGCTGCATCGAGCAGGTCGGCATGGCGGCAACCGTCATCACGGCCTGCCCATCTGGCTATCTGCTGGTTGGCGATACCTGCACCGAAACGCTGACGGTGCCGGCGACCGTGCATTACGCCTGCCAGACCGGCTACACGCTGGACGGGACCAACTGCACCTCAATCCTCGATGCGAACATCGACGGCTATTCCTGCCCGGCAGGCTATGTCCAGAACGGCTCGACCTGCTCGGTGCCCGCGACGCACGACGCTGCGCAGATCTACACCTGCCCAGGGGGAGGCGTTCTCTCCGGCACCAACTGCATCACCTCGACCCCGCCGAAATCCACCAGCGGGATGACCTGCCAGGCGCCGACCTCGGTTTGCAGCGATAGCGATCCCGCAACACGCAGCGTCTACGGCACCTCGGTCACCCATGATTGCTGGGATTGGACCCGCACCTATCAATGCGCCACGCTGACCCCGACCAATGATTGCGCCACGCTGCAGGCCAAGACCAACTGCAGCTTTGACCACGAAACCTGCCTCGATGATGCGTGCTCGGTCAAAAGCGAGATCTACAAATGCACCGCGCCCGGCGAGGAGAGCACCTCGCAGGCCACCACCTGCTCGGGCGACGTCTATTGCATCGATGGCAGCTGCACCCAGCTGCCTAGCTCAGCCTCTCCCGATCTCGCCAAGGCCCTGACCGCGATCAACACGATGGGGCAAGCCAAGGATCAGTTCAACGCCGAGGATCTGAGCATCTTCGATGGCACGGCCACCGGCTGCCACAAGCCGCTCTTCGGATTGGTCAATTGCTGCGCGGGTAAAGTGTCGGGCGCGCTGTCGGCCGCTTCGAGCGCCGCGGCCCTCGCGGGCATGCTGACGGGCAATTACACCTTCCTGCTGGGCATGGCGACGCAGTTCCTGGTGCTCTTCATGTGCGGGCAGGATGAGATGCTCCTCGACGTCAAGGATCGCATGGGGCTCTGCACCTATGTCGGGGAATATTGCTCGGAAAAGGCGCTCTTTGTCTGCACCACCGAGCGCAAGACCTATTGCTGTTTCCAGTCCAAGCTTGCCCGCGTGATCCAGGAGCAGGGCAAGGCCCAGCTCGGCCTCGGCATGGGCACGCCCGAAGCCCCCAACTGCTCGGGCTTTACCGTCGACCAGTTCACCCAGCTGGACCTTTCCAGGATGGATTTCACGGAAGTCTTTTCCGATTTCACCAGCGCCGTTTCCCTGCCGAACTCGCTCCAGACCTCCACGGCCATTCAGCAGAAGGTGCAAGCCTACTATCAGACGCACGCGTCGAGCACGGGGAATTGACCATGCAGTCCACGCCTAGCCGCTTCTTGGCCCCCTTGACCCGCTGGATGCAGGGCATTGCTCTCGCCGGCTTTGCCGCGACCAGCGTGATCGCTGCGCCTGCGACCCAGGTGGCCCACGTCGAGCTTCCGCCTCCAACCGCGCAGGTCGCACCCGACCAATGGATCGATCCCGAGACGGCGGGCACGACAGCGGTCGCGCCGGCGCCCGAGGATGTTCCATCCCCGGCGGCGGAACCTTTGCCAGCAGGGGATGGGGAGGCGGCGCCTGGTGGGCAGGACCCCTTCTATTGCGGTGAGCGAAAGCTCGGCACCTGGTTCTACTGCGAGGCGCCGCGCCCCGTCCATAAGGACGCCCCGGCGCAGGCCGGCGCCACGCCCGAGGCGTACCGGGCCCGCCTCGACAAGATCGGCGCCCAGCTTGAAGAGCTCAAAGCCAAGGCCATCCTTGAGCCCACCACCCAAAACATCGTCAACTATGTGCGCTATCAGCGCCAGCAGCTCGACCGCGCCTCGACCTTTGCCGATGTCTGGCAGCGCGCCATCTGGCAAACGCCGGACCTCGATTATACGCTGCAGCGCCCCGTGAACAATCTGGGCAAGACGACCTGGCTTGAGCAGCGCAAGAATGATCAGGAAACGGTCATGGCGAACCTCTCGGATCGCTACGGCCTGTTCTTCTTCTTCTCCTCCAGCTGCGCGGCCTGCGATGTTTTCTCGCCCGTGCTGCGGTCCCTTTCGGACAAATACAAGCTCTCGGTCCTGCCGGTCTCGATGGATGGCGGTGCCAACCGGGCGTTTCCGCGCTTTGTCGTGAACAAGGGGCAGTACGCAAAGATGGGGCTTGAGGGTAATCAGGTCCCGGCGCTGGTGCTTTTTGACACCTACCTCAAGAAGCCGATCCCCATCGGCTATGGCGTGATGGCCGAGGATGAGGTGATGCAGCGCATCTTCTACCTCACCTCCGTCAAGCCCGGGAGCGATTACTGATGCGCGGGCGCGGGGAGGGGGGACCGACGCGGCAAACCCTTGAGCGGGCGGCACGCAGAAAACACAAGCCGCTCTGGCGAGCGTTTGTGCGCGCGATCGGCATCTGGTTTGCTGCGCTGGCGGCCTGCAACATGATCGTGGTCGAGACTGCGCAGGCCGATGTCGGCGGGCAGCTCGATTCCTTTTTCAACACGATGGGCGGCTCGGCCAATGTCACCGGCCCGGTCGCCTATAATGGGCAGCAGGGCGGCTATTATTCGGGCGGCAATCTCTGGGTGCGCTTCCCAGAGCAGCAGACCTACCAGCTGGGCTCCTTGCAGATGCCGGGCGTGAAGGCCGGCTGCGGCGGCATCGACATTTTCACCGGCAGCTTCTCCTTCATCAACACCGACCAGATCGTGGCCGCCATGAAAGCCGCCGCCAATGGCGCGCTGGCCTTCGTCTTCGACCTCGCGATCAACGCGATCTCCTCGCAGATCGGTTCCTCGATCGAGAAGGTGATGCAGAAGCTGCAGCAATTCACGCAGCATAGCCTCAATGCCTGTCAGGCGGGTGAGCAGGTGGCGGCGGGCCTTGCCGGCATGATTGGCGCGCGCGATTCCCATTTTTGTGAGACGATCGGCAACAGTCAGGGTGTCTTTTCCGATTTCGCCTCGGCCAAGCAGGGTTGCGGGACAGGGGGCAGTCAGACCCAGACCATCAATGGCAACAGCGACAAGACGATCCCGACCGGCCCGCACAATTACACCTGGTCCATGCTGAACCAGAAATATCCGAGTTTCGACAAGGATTTCAAACAGTACCTTATGAGTCTGGTCGGCACGATCATCTTCCAGCCCGGGACCAGCGACACGCAAGGGCCTACGTTCAAATTTATCGGGCAGGGCGACCCCGCGCTCATCACCATCCTGCTCGATGGCGGGAGCAATGCGCAGGTCTACAGCTGCGACACCAGCGATCAGTGCCTCAATCCCACCCAGACGACACTGAGCGTGGACACAGGCAAAGCGCTCAAGAACCGGGTCTACAACCTCCTGCTCGACATTCAGGGGCGCGTCCAGTCGAACCAGCAGCTTACCTCCGAGGAGATCGGTCTGCTCGGTGCCACCACGATCCCGCTCTACAAGATCATGGTGGTGAATTCCGCCGCCAGCTTTGGGGGCATGAACTCGGCCGACCTCTCGCAGCTCTCCGAGATTGCCTCGGTCGACCTCCTCGAAACGCTGGTCCAGCAGTTCTACAAGATGGTGACCGACGGCCAGTCCTCCTTCCAGAACGCCGATCCTTCCACGCTCAAGCAGTGGCAGGATCAGGTGAGCAGCGTAACGCGCACGCTCGATAGCCAGACGATGCACAACAGCGAGCGGCTGACCCGCACCGAACAGATCCTGGAGCGGACGGTCAGGGTCGAGAGCACGCTGCGCAACACCATGTCGCCCCAGATGAGCGCGGCGCTCCAGTTCCAGAAGTCGCTCAGCCAGCATCCCCTTCAGTAAGAGCCGCCCGCGGCCCCAGCGAGATTTGACCCATGACTCTCAACGTCATCACCGCCGGCGGCGGGCAATATATCGTCAATGTCCTCAATGCCGTGGCGGCATGGTGCGGGGGCGGCGGGTTTCGCTCGATGCTGCAGGTGATGATGGTGATGGGGCTTGCCTATTGCCTCATCATCATGGCGCTCTCGCTCAACTGGCGGGTGCTGTTCAACTGGTTCATCACCGCCAGCCTCATGTATATGTGCATGATCGTGCCCACCACCACGATCGTGGTGCAGGACCGGATCAACCCCACCGTCGGCAACGGCTCGGTGGCCAATGTGCCGATCGGCCTGGGGCTGATTGCCTCCTTCAGCAGCCAGATCAACGACTGGCTGACTCAGACCGCGCAGAGCGTCTTCACGATGCCCTCGGCGCTGCAATACACCAGCGGCGGGATGATCTATCCGACGCGCCTCAATGACCTCACCCAGCAGTTCGTGATCACCGACCCGATCATGAAGGCCAACACCGAGAACTATCTCCAGCAATGCACCTTCTATGACATCCTGCTGGGGCAGGGGAATGGCTGGGGCACGCTTGCGGGCTCATCCGATCTGCTGAGCGCCATCGGGCCGGGCTCGGCGGCGCGTTCCACGCCATGGATCCCGGCGGCGGGCGGGACCTCCTCGATCATCGGGTGCCAGACGGCTTATCAGAATCTGGTGCAGCAATATCCGGCGATGGCGACGGCCGCCTTCAAATCGACGGCGCCCGCCTTTTACCCGACCCTTTCGCAGAGCGCTGCGATCAACCAGCTTCAAACAGATCTGCCGGTGATGGCCCAGACGTTCTATGGCACCTCGGCAACGCCGCAGTTGGTGTTCCAGCAGCGTTCGCTGGTGAACGCCTTCCTCGAGGCCCGGGCCAACTTCGGGGCGGGCGGAGGGGACACTTTCGCCGCGCTCCATGCCGATATCCAGGCGCAGAACAGTTACATCTCGGCGGCCCGGCAGGCGATGACTTGGGTGCCGGTGCTCAATCTGGTGCTGACCATCGTTTTCTACGCGATGTTCCCGGTGATTTTTCCGCTGTTCCTGTTCCCGACGACGGGCGTGGCCACCATGAAGGGCTATCTGGCGGGCTTCTTCTACCTCGCGTCCTGGGGGCCGCTCTATGCGGTCCTCCACATGTTCATCACGCAATATTCCGCCACGCAGCTCAATGCGCTCTCGCCCGGAGGCATGACGATGTCGACCATGGGCGGCATCGATGCGATCGACCAGAATATGCAGATGCTGGCCGGTTATCTGCTGATGTTCGTGCCGGTGCTGGCGGGCGGGATGGCCAAGGGCGCCACGTCGATCGCGCAAAGCACCGGGCAGATGCTTGGGCCGGCGATGCAGGCTGCTGAGGCCGCAGCGGCGGAGCGGACCACGGGCAATTACAGCTATGGCAATGAGCATGCCCAGAACAGGACCTCGAACCAGGTCAACACCGCGCCGACCATGAACCTTGCGGAGAGCTCGACGCCGCAGGTGAATATGCGGCGAGCCGATGGCACGGTGGCCACCACCATGGCCGATGGCTCGATGGTCTATGACAGCCGGGGTGCGACCAGCCACCTGCCGTTTACCGCTGCCGAGGTGAGGGGGGTATCGAGCAACCTCCAGCAGACCGGGGCCGAGTTCCATGCGCGTGCCAACCAGATCCGGGAATCCTCCAGCGAGCGCTGGAGCCAAGGGATGCGGCAGCTTGAGTCCATGTCGAGCGGATCAAGATCCGCCGCCGGCAGTGAGGGGGCCTTCGGCGCACAAGGGGCGAATTCAAGGACCCATGCCTTCCGAACCGGGGATGAGGTTAGGGATACGACCGGCACGAGCCGCACGATCACATCGACAGCTTCCGAGGGCAAGACCGCCGGCACTTCCGGGATCTGGTCGGCAGGAGCGAAGGGAATTCTGGGGATTGGAGGAGACCTCGGCACGCCTGGGAAAGGCATTCTTGGTTCGGGCGTCAAAGGAAGGGGGGATCTGACTGGGAGCGTCGGCTATCAGCACCAAATTGCACACGGTGAAAACGTTGCGGAAACGAACAGCGATGCCCAGAGTGCTTCCGACAGTCGCAATGCTGCCCATTACCGCGCGAACGGCGAGGACGTAACCCTCACGGACGGGGGGTACTGGCGAAACGGCAACTTCCATCGTGTCGAGAATTTTGCCGAAAAGCGTCACGCGATCGAGAAGGATTTCTCGACGGCCCAGTCGCTTGAACGGCAGGCTTCGCAGAGCGATGATACCGGCACGCGGCTCGAAAGGATTGCGAGTGTCTCTCAGAGCAATGGGTGGCAGCTCTCAGATGATATGAGCCAAGTGATTGCGAGCCGCTATGATCAGATGGCGCGCTCACCGGAATTCCGTGACCTAGGTGCCCCGGCCCTTACCAAAACGGACGTGTCTGCCCATCAGCGGGAGGTCCGTTCCATGATCGTCAGCCGCGTACTTCAGGATTACGCCGCCAATGATCTAAGTGCAGTCCAAGCGCAGATCAAAGATCCAGTTTCGGAGCGGGGCGCTGTCCATGGTCCGGGCACAATCCATGTGCCGACGCACGTTCCATCAATGCCGACTGGCATGCCGCCCGTTGGTGGGGAAAGCGGCGCCGTGCCCGGCCAGCAGGCCGCCCAAGATTCGGTTGGGGCGGGCAAGCGCTCCATCGCGACCCAAGCAGCTCAGGTAAAGGGAGCCTTTTCAAATAGGTCTGCCGCTGCGGACAGGGACGACGCTGAGATCAAGGGACGGGTCCAGTGAGACCAGTTCACCTGACTAGCATCATCCATAGACCGGGGACGGACTATAACTAAAAACATCATGTATTGAGTATATTGTTATAATTTTGCATGTAATACGGAACTAAACCTCTGTACCCACAAATTTACCACATTTGTCGCGGCGGTTGACGGTGGCCTTTGAGAGCAGATGAACTTCCCGCGACGCCGAATTTTCTGGATATTTAGCCCATTGGGTGCTCGCGTTAAAGGCGCAGCCAGCGCGAAAAGGTTGAAACGGTAGACTGCCATTCTAGGGGAATCGGATGAGTCGGGGGCGGCGAAGCTCTCTCCCCAAAGCCAGCCTGCTCAATCCTGCTGGCCTCGTTGTTGCGATTGCAGTATGATAAAATCATATTGAAGGAGGCAGCGGCAATGGCGGCAAAGGCAATTACGGTAACGTTGGGCGAAATGGCCACCCATGCCGAGCGCCACTTGGCTTCGGGACGGTATGCTTCGATGAGCGAAGTCATGCGCGCGGGTTTGCGTGCGCTTGATCGCGAAGAGGCTGTGCTGGACGGGTTGGTCCAGGCACGGGTTCGGGAAGCTTTGGCTGACAGCCGGCCGGCGGTGTCGCTGACGGATGCCTTCGCTCAAGTGCGTGCGGCAGTTCGTGATCCGAAGGCATGATTTATACCGTCCAGCTCTCGGCATTTGCGATCGAGGATTTGGTAGCGCTGCACCAGTGGGTCGACGCCGAGGCAGGGCGGGCAACCGCAGACGCATATCTTGACCGGGTCGAAGAGCGCATCGCCTCGCTTGCCGATTTTCCCGGTCGCGGTACACCCAGGGATGATTTGGTTAGTGGTCTGCGCACGCTAACTTTCGAACGCCGGCTGCTGATCGCCTATATGGTCGATCCGGACGTGAAAGCTGTGAATGTGCTACGCATCATCAACGCGGCAAGAGATTTGGGGCCGCTGCTTGGTGATTAGTCGCTTTGACGGAAACGGTCATCGAGAAGCACGCTATGGCGCAGGGGCCATCGCACTTCCCCTCTGCTTCATCACGATCTTGCTTAGGAAAATCGTCAATCGGGAAGAGTGCGACGACAGGCAGGCATGAAAAGCTCCCCGGATCCCTCTTTTGAAGCGATCCGGGGGGCTTCCGCTTGTTAAATTTTGTCGCCCAAGGCGCCCTTGACAGTGCCCTTCACGTCCTGCGCCGTTCCCTTGAGCTGCTGGGCTTTGCCTTCGGCCTCCAACTCGGCGTTGTTCGTCGCCTCGCCATAGAGCTCCTTGGCCTTGCCGGCGATCTTGTTGCCAGCCGCATCGAGTTTGTCGGTAAATTCACCCATGGTTGGCTCCTTTGAATATGCGGCACGCGGTCGTACCGTCATTTGTCTGATGTGGGCGAAACATCCTGTGAAGCCTTGTGTTCCATGCGGCCGCGACCGAGGCCATATCTTCAGCCTGCCGTCCAGCGCGCAACATCGGTCAGCCTAGCTACCTAAGAAATCGCCCGCCAAGTGAGTTACGATTCTACGTTCGCATCATGCCTCGATGAGCGCATTGACCTTGGACACCAACTCCTCACCACGGTATGGTTTGGGCATGAAAATGCCGCGAGCCGGTAGTGTGATGTCATCCACGAGCACACGGCCTGACGTGATGATAATCTCCACCGGAGGCCAGCGATCGCGCACATAAGCGGCCAATCTGACGCCATCCATTGATCCGGCCATTTCGATATCGGTAAAGACCAGATGTATTTGACTGTCGCCTTCCAGCGCTTTGATGGCGTCGTCAGCATTGGCCGCCTCCACAGCCTCGTAGCCAGCCTCCTCGATCGCATCGACGGCAGCCAAGCGGATGATGATTTCATCCTCTACGATGAGAATCTTAGCGGTCCGTGCGGGCGGCATTCAATATCCCCAATCGAGCCGTATAACGTATGAGCTGCAAGGCTTGGCGATATCATCGTCACACAGCCCCTTTAAACACAACGATCATCCTGCGATTTGGATGCACGGGATCGGCTAGCCGCTGCCTCGGCTCGTCGCTTCCTGCTCCAGCGCCGCGTGGGGCAGGTTTAGCCGGAACAACGCGGTGCAGCTCTCTCCCGCCTCCACAGTGAATGTGCGCTCAATCGCCTTCGCGAAGAGGCTGTATGGACGGCTGCATGCCGACTATGGCGTTGGTCCCGGCGATAGATCGAGAGGGCGATTGGACCGGCAGTTCGTAAACCCACATACGCCGTTCGAGTGCGGTACTGGGATGTCGGCTCATGCCGATACCTGCCGTTGTTCGCCCTTCGAACTGACGGTCAGGGACGCCTTTCAAAGCCGCGATCCGGCTGCCGAAACAAGCCCAATCGAAGCAGTCCAACATGTTTCTGCATTTCAAGGCCGCCAGGTCGTCATGCGCGAGTTGCCCCGTTGACAGGTAGGCTATAGCCTCTGACACATCGCGCCTCGGTCAAGGAAGGCAAAGATGAAGCACATCGCCTCAATTTCGATCCGCTGCCTGGGCGCTGCGCTGTTTCTGGCCTCAGCCATGTCGGCGCCAACCAGCATGGCCCAGACCGCAGGTGCGGATACCACCAAGTCACCCGGCGCCGCCGCGAGAGCCGCACCTGCGACCAAGCCCAGGACGATAGGTATCGTGCTGTTTCCCGGCTTCGAGACGCTCGACGTTTTTGGCCCGGTCGAGATGTGGGGCCGCCTTCCCGATTATCGGATTGTCATGGTCTCGCAGCACGGCGGTCCGGTGACATCGGCGCAAGGGATCGACACGATGACGACCTATTCCTTCGAGACCGCGCCGCAATTCGACATTCTGATGATCCCGGGCGGGGCGGGCACGCGGACCGAGGTCAAGAACGCTGACATGCTGGCTTTCCTGCGCAAGCAGGACAAGGGCACCACGTGGACCACCTCGGTCTGCACCGGATCGGCGGTGCTCGCCAAAGCAGGCCTGCTCGACGGGCACAAGGCCACCTCGAACAAGCTCGCTTTTGCTTGGGCCTCCAGCCAGTCGGGCAAGGTGGCATGGCAGGGCCATGCGCGCTGGGTAATCGACGGCAAATACATCACCTCATCGGGCGTGTCGGCAGGCACCGACATGGCACTGGGGCTGGTTGAGAAACTTTATGGGCACAAGGTGGCGGAGCAGACCGCTCGCGTCACTGAATATGTCTGGAACGACGATCCCGCCAAGGACCCGTTCGCCCTCGAGACTCAGCACTGAGGCAGAAAGGCGACAGGCCCACACTGGACCCATCGCCCTGCGCTCATTCGGCGCCAGCCCGAGCCTTCACAGTCCCCCTCATCAGGCCGCGCGCCTTCGTCCACCACGCGAATTCGTCGAACCAGTGGTCGCTGCTTGTCGCTTTGGGGTTGAGGGTGAACCCATGTCCGCCGTGCTCATAGATATGCAATTCGACGGGGACGCCGGCCTGACGCCAGGCGGCGTAAAGCAGCGCGGCATCCTTGGGCACATACTCATCGTCCGCCGCCGCGGCGATGAAGGCGGGTGAGGCATCGGCGGGCACGGGCGCGCGCAATCCGCCATAGATGAGGCCCACAAAGTCGGGGCGGCTGGCCTTGTCGCCGACGGCCAGATCGGCGGCCAGAAACGCTCCGGAGGAAAAGCCAAGGACCCCGATCCGTCTGGGATCGATGCCCCATTCCTTCGCGTGGGCGCGCACGATTGCCATGGCGCGCGCGCCATCCTCCACCGCATGGGGCTCACCGGCGAAGGGCGGCACCTGCGCGGGCTGCCCGCTCTTGGCCCGCGCCATGATCGCTTCCATCTCCTTCATATGCACCTCGGGCATATGCATCGCATCATCGGGGCTTTTGATCGTGCGGTATTTGAGCACCAGCGCGGTGACGCCAAGCCCCGCCAGGCGCCGCGCGACAGCCACGCCACCGGCCTCATAGCCAAGGCCCACAAAGCCGCCGCCCGGCGCGACAATCACCGCCGTGCCATTGGGCTGGCGGGGGCGGAACAGTTCCAGCGTGGGGTCGCTGACGTTGAAGACCATCCTCTCGCCCGTCTCGCCCACTGTGGCGCGCGTTTCTGGCACGCCCAGCGAGGCGACGGCGCCCTTGGGATAGAGCGGGATGATCGGCCTGCCCGCAACAGGGGTTCTGGCGTCCGCCGCCGCCACGCACGTCGCCACACACAGGGCAGCGGCAAGGCCCAGGCTCGTCCCTTTGATCAGATAGGCCATCAGATCCTCGCCTTGAGCGTGACATAGGCCGAGCGCGGCTGATTGGGCGCCACCACCGGATAGCCGAAATAGGAATAGGGATCCCAGGCCCGGCGCCCGCCCAGATTGACCACCGAGACGCCGAGTGTAAAGCGGCCGATGTCATAGGAGCCCTGCGCGTCGATCACCGCATAGCCGGGCACGGCGATGGTGTTGGGCAACGTCAGCTGCCGCGCGGTGAAGGCGGTGATGCCCGCCCCGAAGGACAGGCCCTTGGCGGCCCCATGCAGAACGCGATAGCGCGCGGCGACGCGCCCGCTGCTCTTGGGCACGCGCGCCAGCCTGTCGCCCGGAGCCACGCCCTCGTCACGCGTGTCGGTATAGGCATAATTGCCCAGCAGCGAGAAGGCCGAGTTCGGCTCCCACACCATGTCGACCTCCACGCCCCGCGCGCGTTGCCGCCCGCTCTGGAGGGAAAAGCCCACATTGTCGGGGTCAGCGGTGATCACATTGTCATGCGTCTGGCTGAAGGCCGCAATCGTGCCAGAAAGCCCCGTGTGGGGTAGCGCCAGCTTCACCCCGCCTTCCACATTGCTGGAACTTTCAGGCTTGGGCGCCGCCATGCCGATAAAGCCGAAAGGCGCGCGGAAGGCCGTGGCATAGGCCGCGAACAGGGCAACGCCCGGCACCACGTCGAGCGTGGCGCCGATGCGCGGCGAGACATGGTGGTACACCTTGTCATTGGCCACGCCGTAGTCGCTGGTCTCCAGAAAGCGCAGCGAGGTGAAGCGCAAGCCGCCCGTCACATGCAGCGGGCCATAGGTTGCCTGGTCCTGCGCATAGGCGGCCAGCGTCTGGTAATGATCCATCTCATAGGAATTAGCCGGGGTCTGCACCGTATAGGCCAGCGTGTAGGCCGGATGGGACAGGTCGATGATGCCTGACGGACTGTCGCTGACGAACAGGCCCATGGCGCTGTAGAAGCTGGTCCAGTCGTAGCTGACGCCGCCCAGCAGGTTGTGCGTGCCGCCCAACACATTCAGTTTGGCGCCCAGATTGGCGTCGAAGGTCGCTTCCTTCACGCGATTGGTCATGGTGACAGGAAAGACGTCATAGGCGGGCGCCACCGTGTCATCGGGCACCAGGCCCGGATAGACGAAGCTGCCATATTCATTGACCTCATTGGCGTAATAACGGCCGGTAACGGTCAGCTTCACGCTGGGCGAGAAGGCGTGGCGCAGCGTGGCCGTGCCCATGCGGTTGTTGTTGACCGTCTGGGGCTGGTTGATGGGCGAGCCGGGGAAGGCATTGCGCGCGATCGTGCCGGCCAGCGCCGTATCGGCGGGCAATCCGGAGTATTCGAGATTGGCGCGGTGGTTGACCTGGCCTTGGAGCAGCAGGTCGGTGTCGGCGTCGATCTGGAACGACAGGCTGGGCTGGATCGACCAGCGCTTGCCCTTCACCTTGTCGATCCAGCTCCCATTGCTTTGATATTCCCCCGCGATCCTGGCCGAGATCCCTTGTGCCAGCGGTAGGGTGAGGTCGGCGGAGGGGGCCCAGGTGGAGAAACTGCCCGCCCGCGTGGCGATGGTGCCGCCCGCCCTGTCGCCGGGCCGCTCGCTTTCCACATTGATGATGCCGCCCAGCGGTGTGCCCAGCCCACCGCCGTAAAGCGTGGCGCTGGGGCCTTTGAGCACCTCGATCCGCTCGACACCCACGAGGCTGGTCGGGTCATAGGCCTGCTGGTTACCGGCAAAGATCGGCAGGCCGTCGAGATAGACCTCGCCGGGAAAGCCGCGCAAAATCGGCGGGATGAACAGGATCTCGTCCGAACGCGTGGGCGTGACCCCTGACACATTGACCAGCGCCTCGCCCAGCGTGCGCCGGTCCTGCTCGTCCAGCAGCGAGCGGGTGAGCACCTGCACCGACTGCGGGATCTGGATCACCGGCGTGTCGGTGCGGGTGGCGGAACCGGCTTCGGGGACGGCGTAATGCTGGCGCTCGCCAGTCACGACGATCGTGTCGGTCCAGCTTGGCGCGGTGCTTGTTTGCGCCTGGGCCGCCCCGGTGGCGCAAGCGGTGGCAAGGGTTGCTGCCGAGGCAAGCCAGCGGGCAAGGGTGGCGGGATGTGTCAAGATGAGGGCCTTTGCAAGAGCGCCGGTCGGTGCGGGCGCGTGAGGAGGAAAATCTGTCGGGGCGGGTTGCCGCCGTGGGGTGTGGGTCAGCCCAGCTTGAGCCGGAACCCGGCCATCACGGTCAGCGGCTTGCCGTAGAGCGGCGCCGTGAACCCGTCGTTGGTGCCGATGTAGCGCTGGTCGAGCAGGTTCTCGATCTGGGCGAAGGCGTCGAGCCCGCGCTTCAGCGGGAGATTGGCCGCCAGATCGAGGATGGTATGCGCGTCGGTCTGATAGAGGCCGTCCGCATCACCATTGGTGCGCGCCAGATAGCGCAGGCGCGGCGAGAGGGTGAGGCCGCGCGGCCCGGTCCAGTCGAGCCCGGCGCTGACGCGGTGTTTTGGAATACCCGGCTGCTGAACGCCAAGGCTGGCCGGGTCCTCGGGATTGCGGGTCACGATGGAGTCGGCATAGGTATAGGCCAGCGTGGCATGGAGGCGGGCGGACGGTTGCCAGTTCAGCTCCGCCTCGACGCCCCGGCTGCGGGCCTCTCCGGCGTTGATCAGCCGCGCGCCGACATCGAAGCCTGCGGGCAAGCTGTCGGTGGGGAGATAATGATAGGTGATGAAGTTCGAGATGCGACTGGCATAGGCGGTGACTTGCAGGCGCAGGGCACCGCGATTGACATCGAAGCCTGCCTCTGCCCCCTCCAGCGTTTCGGGGGCAAGGGCCGCATTGCCATAGAGAATGTAGCCAGGCACCGAGGCCGCGCGGTAAAGATTGTCCAGCGTTGGCGCGCGAAAGGCGCGATAGGCCGCCGCGCGCAGGGCAAAGCCTGCGGGCAGTTCATAGCGCAGCGAGAGGCGCGGATCGACACTGGTATCGTGCCGGGCGGGTACGCGGCCCAGTCCGCCGGGCGTGGCGTCGAGGCCGTTGGAGCTGTAGAGATCCTGGTAGCGCAGACTGAGCAGCAGTTGCAGGCGATCGACCGGGCGCAGATCGACCTGGGCAAAGCTGCCAAGGAAGCGCTGATCGCCCGCGCCCGTGTCTGTGCGCAGAAAGGCGCCGGTCTGGTCAAAAATGCCGGCATCGTCGCGCCCATGGATGCCGTGGTAATCGGCGCCAAGCGACAGAGCGTGCAGGGCACCCGTAAAGCTGCGCGTCCAGATCAACGAGGCGCCCCAGTCATGGGCCTTGGTCAAATGGCTGTTCTGGACATATTCGGCATCATTGGCCCCCGCGCCATCGGGCGTGCCGGGGTTGTTGGTGACGAAACGCTCGTCATTGTGGAACAGCGAGAGGTCGAGTGAACTGGCCTTGTCCGGCCGCCAGTTCAGCGTGCCGGTGGCGCGCCAGTCGCGCTGACGGTTGGTGTTGAGGCGGGTGAGGAAGGTCTGGTCATTGTCATAGTAGCTGACCCGGGCACGCGCCGTCAGGTTCGCGGCGAGGTCGGCATTGCCCGAGAGCGCGAGTGTATGCGCGGTGAACGAGGTCGGCGCGGTGATCGCCCCGCGCGCGCTCTCCACCTGCTCGACATAGCCGTCGCTGTGGCTGACCCCGGCGTCGATCCCCAGTCCAAAGCCGTTGCTGGCGAGAGCGGCATGGGTGCCAGCGCGATAGGAACCGCGGCTGCCACCCGCCGCTTCGGCCACCAGGCCGGTCCTGTCGATGGGCCGGGTCAGGATGTTGATCACCCCGCCCATCGCGTAATTGCCCCAAAGCGGAGCCCCGCCGCCGCGCACGACTTCAACATGGTCGATGGTGGCCAGCGGCACCTCGCTCCACTGCACATAGCCGAAGAAGGGATCGTTGATTGGCAGCCCGTCGAGTAGGACGAGCGAGCGGATGCCGCTCAGGCCCCGCATCGAGACGATGGTGTTGGTGGGGTGCTGCTCGTTGCTGCTGGCGATGGGCAGGTCGACCGAGGGCAGGCGGCGCAGCACATCGTCGATGGACCGCGCGGGCGTTCCGGCGATCTGCTCGGCGGTGAGGAGGCTGACGCTGGCGGGCACATCGGCCAGCGCCACGCCTGAGCGCGTGGCGGTCACCACGATGTCGGGGCCCGTGCTGGCCGGGTCGGCTTCGGCGGCATGGGCGAGGGTGCTGGGGGTCGCGAGCGACAGGGCGAGGGCAAGGGACGACACGATCGGCAACCGCCCGTGGGGGCGGCGGGACAACAAGGGCATGGGGTAGCTCCGGCCTGTCGACGCGCGCCATCCGGCGCGGTCAACTGCTTCTGACAGAGGGTTTCAGGCTGTCAGGCGAGGGCCGGTGGGCCGCGCAAAGGCGGGAGCAGGAACGTAAGGCGGCGCGGCGAGGCCGGAACCAGCGGCGCATAGCCCAGCGCGATGAGGAACAGCAGGGCGGCGGCAAGCAGAACGATGTCTGCCCCGCCCAGCGCGCCATGACCCAAGGCGGTGAAGGCGCAGAGCCCATCGCTTTTGCCATGAGAACCCTTGCCGCGAGATCCTTCATCGCCGTCGTTGTTCCTGGCCGGAATGACGATCTGCTTCGTCATCGACTGCCCGTCGGCATCGGCGCAGATCTGGATCGAGATCGTCGTGCCGCCGAATTCGGGCATGAAACCGTCAGGAACGAGGGCCTTGATCGCCAACGTCATCGCCACCAGCAACATGGCCAGTCGTCGATGGTTGAGAAAAAGGGCGCGCAAGGCGGTCATGTCGGGCAGTCCTATAGGGGCGAAGGCCGCGCCCTGCCAACGACATTGAGCAATGCGCGGCGAAAATCCTTCCCCTTGTGATCGAACAGGCACTCTACGGCATATGCCTCAGTGGAAGTGACAATGTATCATGCGGCGAGGTGCCGCCACAGTCCAGGACCTTTCATGACCAACCGACGCGATTTTCTGATGCAGGCCGGCGCGATCGGCATGGCCGGGATGACCAGCCCCTTGCCGGCGAGGGCCGATCCCGTCGCCGGCAGCGCCGACTGGGCCGCGATGGAGCGCGAGATGGCGGCGCTTTACACGGTCGATCGCGGGATCATCAATTCCGACGCGGCCTATTATGTGGCCATGACCCATCCTGTGGAGGCGGCCTATCGCGAGAAGATCGAATGGGTGAGGCTAACCGCTCGGAATCGATGATCAATCACATTCTGGCATCTGTATATGCCGGCGCTCGCAATTTTTTCAAAAACGTGCGATCGCGTTCTCAAAATGTGTTCAATTTGAGGAGTTCGGACATGCTGCTGGGTCGTGCCGCCATCTATTTCGACGAAGTCGCCCGGCGCGGAGCGCTGAGGCGTGCGGCCGCTTCGCTTCATATCGCGCCGTCCGCGATCGATCGCCAGATCATGCAATTGGAGGATAGCTTCGGCACCAAGCTGTTCGAGCGCACGCCAAACGGGATGCGGATGACGGCTGCCGGAGAGCTTCTTGTCGACGGTGTGCGGCGCTGGCGCCGAGACCTTCAGCGGCCCGCTTTCGGCGCCGATCCACAGCCTGTGAGTGTCCATGGGTTCAGTAACACCTTGTGCCTTGGCTGTTGACGCATTGCGGGCAGAAGCCAGCTTAGCCTGTGGCGAAATATGAGAAGGCAATCTTGCAAGATTGCCTTCTAGATGTTACCTGTGTATCCATGAACAACAGCCCGCCTTCCTCCTTCGATGCCCTGGCCGCCGATTTCACGCTTGCGGTGGGCGGGCTGATCCGCCGCCTGCGCGCCGATGTGCGGGCCAGCGATCTCAACCTTTCCGAAGCCAGCGTGGTGTCCCGGTTGGAACGGGAGGGGCCCGTGACCACCGCCGCCCTCGCGCGGGCCGAGGCCATGACGCCCCAGTCGATGGGTGCCTTGGTGATGCAGCTTGAGCGTCATGGCCTGGTCCAGCGCCAGCCTCATCCCACCGATGGCCGGCAGAGGCTCATCGCGCTCACCCAGGCCGGACGGGCCGCGCGCCAGCGCCAGCAGGCCGCCAAACGCGCCTGGCTGGTGGAGGCCATGGAGCGTCTCGATCCGTCAGAGGTGGAGATCCTTCAAGCCGCCATTCCCCTCATCCGGCGCCTGGGCGAGCGCTGACGTCCTTGCCCCCCAACCACGGAGCCCCCCCATGACCGTGACCACCCTCGACCCGCGCAGTGCTCTGATCGTTGTCGATCTCCAGAAAGGGATCGCCGGCCTGCCATCCGCCCATCCGATCGCCGATGTGGTGGCCAGGGCCACTGTTCTGCTCGCCGCGTTTCGCCAGCATGGGCTGCCGGTGGTGCTGGTCAATGTGACAGGCCTTGCACCGGGCCGCACCGAGCGAGGCATGAGCCGCAGCAGTTTCCCGCCCGACTTTGCCGATCTGTTGCCCGAACTCGATCCTCAGCCCTCCGACATGCTCGTCACCAAACAGACCTGGGGCGCCTTCACCGGCACCGATCTGGAGGCCCGTCTGCGCGCGCAGGGTGTGACGCAAGTGGTCATCTGCGGCGTTTCCACCAGCGCGGGGGTGGAATCCACGGCGCGTTTCGCGCATGAACTGGGCTTCCACGTCACGCTGGCCACCGATGCCATGACCGATATGAGCCTGGAGGCGCATGACAACAGTGTCGCGCGCATCTTCCCGCGCCTGGGTGAAAGCGGCACGGCGCAGGCCATCGTGGCCCTGCTCGATACGAGAGGCTGAGCCCGTGGCATCGGCCGCAGGCGATATCCCCGAAAAGCTCGATCCGTCGGTCTACAAGATCTGCCTGGTGGCGGTGTTCGCTCCCCTGCTCTCGCAGGTGGACGCCAC
>Ga0116227_10004030_pt1 | contig 32174 bp, 28 predicted proteins | sample S1TSphgellanicum_FD_89693 | JGI IMG/M metagenome (GOLD analysis project Ga0116227, IMG submission 89693) | Host-associated microbial communities from peat moss isolated from Minnesota, USA - S1T2_Fb - Sphagnum magellanicum MG | ecosystem: Host-associated > Plants > Peat moss > Unclassified... | reverse complement strand
GTTAGCACAAGGGGGGATGTGTTGCAAGAAGGGAATGGAAAGCTAAAGGGTGAAGCTGCTGTGGTGGTCCCAACTTCAGGTGATCACCATGAACCTCATGAAATTGTTGGTCCTTTAAGCGCCTGCTCCTTAGTGACAGATGGAAACCTGAAGTCTCCCCATGGGAAAAGATCAATTGGTGCTGATTAGACCTTTATAGAACATGGAAAAACATTCAAAGTGGCCAGGAGCCAAACGACCATGTAAGCCCTATTGAAACTCAGCAGCATGTGAGTGCAGAAAAGACCCAGGTGAATCTAAAGGTTGATGATAACGTGGAAAATGTCAATGATCTTGAAGCACAGGAGATAGTGAAAAGGACTAAATGTAGTAAGTCGGGTGGGAAATCCAAGACAAAAGGGTCCACAATGGACAAAGCAGTTGTGACCAGAAGGAAGTCAAAGGAGAAGAGGGTAAAGACAAGAGCTCCAGGACCAGTAGATAGTCTCTGTCTTTTTTGATAACAAATTCAAGAGAATTTCCTTGATGTAGTTAGTGCATAATGTTAATAGTGATTTATTGCTAAGCACGACTTTGTTGATTCACCTTTAAGGTAACTCATAGTGAGTATTGAAGCTGCAGTATTGTGTCTGATGATGGTTTTCTTTGCATTCAATTGTTAGTTTTTGGGCATTGAATTGATATTAGCAATAGCTAACAAAGCAACTCTCATAGAGATGATTGGAAGCATACTTGGGAGGTTGTTCACAATTTTGTATGTGGTGGACAACTAAAGCAAGAGCAGCAATAGATTCAATGCCCAAAGCAAAGATTGCTATGATGAAGTGGGATCTTGTGCTTTGTGTTCCCATCTCACAACCTTGTGTTAGACACGAAGCATTGAAACCAAATTGTACTGTCAAACTGCAATTTATGCTATGATCCTTAAATTGTCGCCAGATCTTGTTGACATTTTATGGATGCAACAAAGTCAAACTTTTTCCTAGTTGTGTTAGTTGACATGATTGGTTTTTTGGCAGGTCATGCATATGGGTGTAGCACTGAGACAAAATGTTCAGCATCCTACTCGGACTATGAAAGCCTTGCGTTTGGTGCTGGCGGTGCCTATCAATCTGCGCCCTATGCTGACTCATACTCCTTTCCATGTGAAGTGACACTGACCATTTGTCTGCTTTTGCACTTCTCTCTGGGTCATGAACTATACAATAGCCTTATATGTGTGAGTGTGCAGGCATACTGGGAGCTAAATGAGGAGATAGCAGATGAAGCAGTCTTGGAGCACATTGCTCAGCAATATAATATAGCATTGCCCCTTGTATTTGATGACTCCATCAAAGATCAGCTTCATCAAAACACTGTAGGTGTTGGGAAATTGATTTAGGAGCTAATGTATACCCTTTACATTCAAAGGATGCCCAGAGCTTGAGTCTATTCAAAGTCCAGGTTGGTGCACTTGAATCAATGAGTTTAAGAGAACTTTGTTTGGGAATGTGTGTCTCAAGGTTTGTCTTAGCAGTGCTCCTCCTCACATAGTGTACCTGAATTAGTGTGGCAGCAGTTTGTGGCATCATGTATCCCCCAATATATTTTTCTGCTGCCCATTAAGAATCAAACCTACTATTTACCATAGTTGCCAAACAAACCTGGAAACAGAACCCTATAGGGGTCCATTCATGGTTCGGGTATCAAAAAAGGAAAACAGGACTTAAGGAATTTTTAGAGCTACTTTTTACAAATAATATTTATATGAAACAAACTTAAGTGAAAAAAATTGAATAGTCCAATATAAGACAATTTTTGTGTTAACGACTGTTTCATATTATGGGTGCACATATGGGTGCATTATCTCTTTAAGGAGCCACTCTTTGCATAACGATTGCTTCAATTTATAACTATTATAATTTCAAAATTGATGTAACAAAAAAATATTACATTTTGTTTACATTCCATGATTGTTAGATATTAAGTTGTTAAACCCCAAAATATAATATGATGAAGGTAAAATTAAAGGATGCAAAAGCATTAAAATGTGCCTCTAACGCTTGCTTTCTGTTTTAAGTGAATGTCTAATTGAGCATTATAATGAAAAAATCATCCAATTTAAAATCAAATTTTGTTGTATTATATGTGTGTTTGATATAATTTATGTCAAAAACCATCAACTTGCATGCTTACAAAGATTTTGGAATTTGAATTTAGACTTTGATAGTTATCAATTTATAATTAAAGTAATAATTATTTTTTAAATTTAAATAAATACATGGATTCTTTCATTAAGTAATATGAAAATGTCCAATTTATTTCATGTCTAAATGATGAATTTAAATTTCATATATACATTAAATAATACATAATCAATATATGAATATATGGGATGTGTATATTATATATACAATATATATTATACATAATATAAATATAATAGATTAAACACTTGTACAAATGAATTTAATAAATATTTAAACATTTAAAATATTTTTTTAAAACTAAAACCAAAATCTATAACCTAAATTTCATAAAGGCAATATTGCATGTAGACTATCAATTTCACATATCTTGAAAAGTAGTTAATCTAAATCGTTAATGTGTGCCTTTGAAAAAAAGAATACATCTAAACCATTGATTAGGGGTGCAAAGATGTTTCCCGTTATACCATTAGGTCAAAATGGTGCCACCCATCGTGAAGCAAGTTGCACAATGCACATTGTTTTTGAAACAATTGCTCTTTGATTTTTTTGAGCTGCAACTTCATTTTGAATTTTTTCATTGAGCTTGGAAAGCTTTGTAGGTGAAAAATAATGGCTTAGCTAAATGCGATGGGATTTTGAAGATTTTATGTTCTCTTTTAATTATTTTTAGATTGTTGAAGTTGGTGGCATTGAGGTTGTGTTGTAATTCTTTATAAATTTTGGTGCAATTGTGGCACAATGTCAAGGTTTGCTGTAGGTTTTAAGTGGGTCACTTGTAGTTTGCAACCATGCTGAGGAGGAAGTTAGAGAGAAAGAGAGTTAGTGATGCAGTTTGGGAAACCTTATAAAGGACACTCATACTAAAGGAGAATGAAGTAGATGACTCCAATGAAGATGTCTTCTTCATGCCACCAAATAGTCCAATAGATCTAAAACCTACAGTTATTGAACCAACCCCTTCAACATTGCATCGCCACTATACACCATCAAGATCTAAAAGGTTATTAAACTCGCATGAAAAGATTGTTGAAGAATTGTTTGATCTTCAATTTCTTGGCTATCCCATTCAACGACATACTCCTAGTTCCGAATGATGTTCAATTCATGTTCCTGCAAGTTCAAGATGCAAGTTTTCAAAGTCTGCAATGCCTACTAGACTTGAGGTGTTAGGGAACACAATGCCACTTGGAAATCAAGCATTGTCTTCAAGCCATAATGTTTGTTGAACTAACCTACCAATGTTTTCAAAGATTTGGTGATGATTCTTTTTTAACCTTTGTTGTCCAATATGCTCAAAAGTTATGTGCATCATCTTAGGGTCTATTTGCACTAAGGATCATGACCTAATTACACAGGGAACAAACAAATGTGATGTCCATCGAAGAGATTTCGACATCACTAGGAACAAATATTCAACAGGAATTTGTCCAGGAAAAATAAAAAGCTGCCACTTGGGAATGGGTGAGGAGGTGTAGGGCTCATAGAGTAACAACAACAATAACAAAGGAAAAAGTTGTAAGTCATGAGTGTGAAAAGTCGGATCTTGTAAGGTCAAAGTTGGATAGTCATGTTAAGTCAAATCCACTCACACACTACTTGGAGTTTAGTAGTAGAGAAGCATTTTTTGAAAATGTTGCAAGAGAAATGGCTTTGTTCATTATCAACCAATTGATAGATGTTCCTCTTGAAATTCAACATGAGGCTATTGGAAAGTTTCTAAGTCATTCCCTACTCAAAGATATGGTTCCTCCTTACCTAACTAATCCAAGGGTTGTAAAGCATAAGTATGATGTGTTGCAAAATATGAAAGAAGGCATCAATACACACTTGGCAAGTTGTAGAAAATTTAAGCTAGTCATGGCTAAAGACATTGTAGCCAAAATGTTTGGAGGTGACAGACAAAACATACCAAGAGTAGTGTTAAGGCATGCCCAACTTGATATTATGAATGATGTTTTCTAGCTGAATTATAAAAAAGTTCAAAGATCGGATACTCTATCAAAGGCAGTGAAAAAATTAGTGATTGATTATTGGGTTCAAGAAACCTCCATATTACCCAATCGGAAACATGTTGTACGAAGGAAGGTTGGGGTCAAGAATTTTGAAATCCACCCTCAGCATTATTTTCAAACATCACAGGTCAAAACCTACAACTTTGAATAATTGTTCAATTATTTTGCTTATATGAGCATCTTCTTTACATGTATGCACCATTTCTTGTATGTACATTTTGTTGAATCTTATATACATTAAGAGGTTTGCCCATTTAGATTTGGGTTATAAGTTAAATCAAGTTTTGGAGTACAATGTTTAGATTTACATGCTAGAAGCATAATTGCTTCTCCTCATCATAATAATCATGACATCTACTATCTTTTCAATTTCAAGTGGCGTCTTTTCACTTTCAAGAACTTTGTTCTTGAATCCATGGTGCTTTCAATTCACATAATGTTTATGGTTGTATGTTCAATGGTCGAAACTTATTTGATCAATACTCATAGCCCAAGGAAGTAGGTTTACATGCATCATCTTCTTTGATTTTAATGGCATGGGCTATGAATGTATGATTGTTTACTTTTAGTTGTAGACTTCTATAGTAGATTGTAAAGAATATGTGAATCTTACAATTACATTTGAATCTTGAATGCTTTTAATTTTGTTTCTATAGAGTACTAAATCTGTTTTGACTACTTAGCATGGTGGAGTTTTTACAGACTGTTTGGGGGGAGTTCTACAAGGACTAAATCGCCTTGATTATTTGATGAAGTTTTTATAAAGACTTAACCAATTTAATTTGAATGCTTAGTTTTGTCTCCACAAGGAGTAAAGTAAACATTTGAATGCTTGGTTTTGTTTATGCATAATCTGCAAATTGATATTTGGTTTCAATGTATTGGTTTTGAGACCATAATGACTAGTTCCACTGGTTAACGCTACCAAGTCTTGTGTCATTAATCGGTTCACTTCAAGTTTTTTAATTTTGACAATTGACTAGTTAGAATTCTAACATATGTTGGATCATGGTTTTGTCTTGGTTTAGATGGTAACAAGTACTCTGTAGGTAATAATGGGTGCAACCCATAAACAAGTTGAAATGGAGTGTGACTGGTTCCAACCTTGAAAGAAGTTCTATAAAAGAATAAAATTGTGAACAATATGTGTTCATCCCTGTCATTCTAGTTTTCATTCACTAGTTTTGTGAATAATGTTCCAAATACTTTGTTAGTGAACTCATCTTATCCATTTCTCCATGGATAATAAACAATAGAGCTAGTATGTCTTAGGATAAAATGGTCGGTTAAATAACAAATAACATTGTTAATGAGATGGGTAACTTGATTGATTATGATGGTAAATGGACAACCAAATTGACTGAGAATGTGGTCGTATCAAAACTTTGTAGTAACAACAACTGAGTTGGTGGGCAAAACTCTTACCTCCACCCACTTAGTGGCATAATTAATAGCAATTAAAATGTACCTATTGCCAAAGCAATGACTCCTCAGTTTGATGGGTCCAATGAAATCCAATCCCAATTTTTGAAACTTGGTTCTTTAGGCAAAGTAATGATTAGTTTAGCCATATTTTATGCCAACAAATTACTTGTTATTTGGCACAAGTCACAAGTTTGACAAAATTTATCAACATTTTGATACATGGTAGGCCATCAATAATCGGCATCAAAAAATTTCTTCATAGTTCTATCTAAAGAAAAATGTCCTCCACCAACTCCACTTGCAATTTCTGTAATACAGTTGGCACCTATTAATTTGGTTGTAAAACACAACAAAACCAATTGTCTTGTCCAAATATGTAAAGTACCCCATCTTGTAACACAAAGGGTTTAACTTTCTGAACTAAAAATTGTCTTTGTGAAATAGTAAGTCTTTTTGGCATCACCCCCTCTAACATGTATTCATAGACATTTTCTAACCATTCTGGCTATAATTTGAACAAGTGAGCATTAATGGTTTGATTAGGTACACCAATTGGTTTTGATTAGCTACGCAATCTACTCAATGCATCTACCATTAAATGGGATCTACCAAGCTTATAAACAATTTTGAAATCATACTCCTCTTATTTATACCATAACATAATGTTGTTTTGATTTAAATAGTCACTAACTGATACAACTATTAACTAATTTCAAAATTAAACTACAACAGTTATTGGTCATGCAGGTTGATTTTAAACCTATTCTCTCAATAATTGGTTATGTTAACAAACCTATTACCAATTAACTTAGCAATTAGTTACTTAACAAACTTGTTATTGGTTCAAAACTTAATAGACCGATTACTTATTGCCTAATAAAAACTTAACAAGTTTTCAAAATGATAATGCCTACTTGATTACCATTTGGTAACAACTACTTACTATATACATAAAAAAAAAATTTGAGTTAACAATTGACAAAATTTAAAATCCATCGATACTTTAGCCCCATGGCCCTAAGGGAGCTCATCAAAAACTAAACTTGAGAAACTTCTACAACATTTGCGATAACACATGTTTGAGACTTACCTAATACTTGCATAACATTGGCAAACACAATCAACCAGGACTCCACAAAACCCTAATAGCAAACATGGAGCCATGCAAATGGAATGCCATAGTCAAAGGTTCTAAGCATGAAATTTTTATAAGTTTGCAACATTGGCAAGATCCTACATCTTCACAAACCTTGAAACATCATAATTTCACTAGAACCCAACTAAAAATGAATGAGCTATGTACAAGCAAATGCCATTGCCAAGCTTTGAAGCAAGCAAACATGAAGAAACAACTAAATGAGGAAGACAAAATAATCCAACGGCCAAGAGTACAAGATTGAAATCAACAGCTTGTATTTCATCACCATTGGACAAGCAGGATGTAATTTGAAAAAAAATCATATTGATGACTTTCATTGCATCAAAATTGAACAACTAGGATGCAATCCAGGAAGAAACCAGAACAACTAAGATTGTATCTACAAATGATGCATATTTCATCACCAACCAACAGTTTAGATTAAGGAGAAAAAAATCATGATTGGCAAAAATAAGCAGGAAACTTGCAAGGGGCAATTTGGATGACTTTTTCATGGACTTTTCATTTTATATCAAGAATATTATTTTGAAAAGTTAAAACCCTTGAGGAGGGGTTGAATAAACACATTCATCCATGTTTTTCATCATAAATTTTTGCACATGTCACCAACACATGGGGTTGCCAATTCTATACCTAATGAACATAAAGGATTGTGAAAAATGTCGAAAATAGGGGTCCTTGTCCTTGCAGCCCTCAAAAGGACTTTTTTTTTCCCCTTTGAAGTCCTATCAAAAAAAAAAATTGTTTCGTCTAGTCCACTTAGTGAACATGTATAACCATAGATCTAAGCATGTATTTTTATTGTGAAAAAATTTGAAGCCTATTGGAGAAACTAATATATATATATATATTCCTTTTGAGTCCTTTAAAAGAAAAAACAAGAAGTTAAAACAAGGAATCTAAACAACTTTAAGGACTCAAAAGGAATTTTTGGTTAATATCTGAATCCTTTATTAATTTATAGGAACAAAAACAATACACCATAATTGTGATATGCTAAATACTATGAATATTATTTTTAAAAAAGTCTTGTGAAATATTTTTTTTTTGGATAGACTTTCCTTACTGATTTTGATTACTATCATCATTGGAAATTTTAAAAGGCACACATGAATCTATAAGAAATCCAAAAGCTCTATGATATATGGCATTCTAGATCTCTGCATGTTTGCACTGGACTCAATTTCAATTGCCAATGGGAGATGTTGTGTATCATGGATGCACCTTGAGTGGTTGGGGTGTGCAGCAAGCCAAATTCACATCAATTTTTTAAATATTTTTTCCAGGAACACACTGGGCTTTGCTGCTCTTTTGCAAGGATAGCAAATCAGGGGAAATGGATTCCGCAATCTTTTGGAGTACTGAAAATTCAGTGTTGAGGGCTGTTGCAAGCGTGAGATTGGGAATTCTGAATAAGGAAGCTGCAGCATTCTGTACATCACATCCACACAAGTTATTGATCAGATTGAAGACATTGAATACATCTGATCATTGGCATTCCGGAGTGGAATTGTTGCCTGCAAATTTCTAGCAATTTAGATTCTTTTGCACAATTTATGGGATTGAACTTGAATAGGTATCATCAGCCCATGTAATGTAAGAATTTCTTTCTAATCTAGTCGCCCAGATCTCGACCCATAACTTGCAGTACACAAGGTGGTCATGACTGTGCAGGGCTGGGTAAATTATGTACCAATGTTCCAGGGTTCTGGCTGTTGAGAGCTGAGATGTATGAGGCATTTTCCGTGCCCAAATTGATTTCAAAATGAAGTAAGCCTCTTGGAAATAATGTGGAATCTCCTGGGCGGATTATGTCAAGATGCGCATTTCCTGCAACCAAGTGATTGCAAGTAGGTGTCAGAATGTAAGCTCTCCTGGGTGAAGCTCTACATGGATATTACATCGATGGTTTTTCTCACACAAAAGGTTGCTGCTAATGTAATTTATATGCCGTGCAATAAACATCACATATTGTACCTTACAATAATAGATGAAACTAGAAAGTTCATCTCACACACATGTGCAATGAGCCCTGGCCTTAATTTGTGTGAAAAAAACCAAATTCTCTTGTAGGACATGCACAATTGGACATTGTGTTCATGGTTGTAAGAGCTTATCAAAAGTTTAACAACCGCAATATTATTCACCTGATGTGTCGATGAAGCCCACTTGGAGTGGGCCACCGCTGATGAGCGAGAGCAGTTCAGTTGCTCGCGGATGTGTGTGTGGCAAATTCACTCCACATGGTACCATCTCAAATCTCACCACGGTTACGCCTTCAGACCTACAGATACACATAAATATACCGACAGAGCAAGCACCCATTAGTACTAATTCACACAATGGGGATGATACACACTAGGCCTACATCAGTGTGTCACTGTGTCGACAGCAGCCTAGTGAAAAAGAGACCCTTAGACATGTACAACACTAGTAGAGGGATCTACAAATCAGTGTGCATGGAGATATTATACGTACGTGATTCCAGGAAAGATTTGAGTGTTCAAAGCAGCACGGACACCTCCAGGACCTGAAGTGACATCGCCATTGTGAAAGATGTCACGAAGAGTGAAGCTAGTGAGATTAAGTGGATTGTCGAGCAATGGATCAGCATCGGCCGCACTCACTGATTTGATTTGCATGCAACCGATCGCGATGACCACTACCATGCAGAGCACAGCCTCCATTTTGTTGTAACGTGATCCCATGGTGACTAGCTGCTGATCAACCTTGGGTTCAGAAATATTAAAATAGGAGTAATGAAAGAGCTAACAATCTGCACCAGGCGGAGAAGGGAGCTGCTGGTGATCAACCTTGGGTTCAGAAATATTAAAATAGGAGTAATGAAAGAGCTAACAATCTGCAATAGGCGGAGAAGGGAGCTGCTGCTGATCAACCTTGGGTTCAGAAATATTAAAATAGGAGTATTGAAAGAGCTAACAATCTGCACTAGGCGGAGACGACAGCTGCTACTGATCAAGTGCTAGGCAGGTGAGTTGTGAGAATTGAAAATTGTTTGCAGCCTTGTCTCTTTTTATTTCCGAATCGTGCATATGGGTAGTACGTCATGTTTACGGTAGCACGGTACCCGTAAAAAGCTTATCTTGACGCAGCTGGCAACAAAATGTCAAGATAAAGTTTTTCCTGGTCGATTACGGCGAGTATCAATTGTGGGGACCCACGCCGCACCGGCGTAACCTTTACGGGATAAAGAATTAAGCCAATCAGCGATGCCAAAAGTTTCATCCAGGTTCTCTAGGGCTGCTGGGGTCATACGGTACCTAGGATAGTGGAATGTCGGCACTGAGACTCTAGCAAGAAATGGCTAGTTTCAATATTTACGTCATGTAAGTATCATCATCTCTAGTCAACGTACAGAATTTCGTCCTGAATTAGCTCTTCGACAGTCCGTGAGGCTCCCGGGACTGAACATTGTCAACGTACATAATTTCCTCCCGAATTAGCTCTTCAACAGTCCGTCCGTGAGGCTCGCAGGGCTAAACAATGCCCACAACTCATCAGGGTATGTTTGCTGTTTTGGCCAAATATCGCCAGATTTTGCTCATGCAATGAAATGGGTCTTGCCACCATCACACAACAAGTGAATTGGGGTTTTTTTTTGGTGCAAAATCGCCAAAGTGGCTTCTAAGATAGCTTGCCTCTTTATTCATCACCAAACTCGCTCTATGGAATAGCGAAGTTTGCAAAGTGAACTTGCCTTTTGGCCTTCCTTTCACCCGCAAGCCCCCTCTTTCATCCTTAAATTATTGTTAATTGTAAAGTGATTTTTTACATTGAATTTGGGTATAAAATGATGGAAAGATGGTGTCATTACATCTAATGCATAAAATTTGAGATTAATTATAGTAGCAATACACACAAAAGGAGTGAAGAGACAAACACTAAACAATAGCAACAAATTAAAGATAACGCAATTTGTAATGGTTGTAGACCTTAATGACCCAAACTTTGTCATTTACTAGGCCCGCCTTGGTTAATCAAACTTGATTAGACCCCCACCTCTCAAAGCCTACCCATTGCTTCCTTTGGCTTATTCACCAAAACTTGACCTAGCCACAGCTTTTCCAAAGACAATTTTTTTTTTATCTACTCATCATTCCAAATCCCTTTCCCCAACTCCCAAGGATCACCCTATCCCCGGGCTTGTCTTCTTCATCACTTGGGCCTATCTTCTTCCCAGCCCCATCTCTACCTTCGAGCCAAATCCTCTTCCCAACCTCATTTTCTTTTCAAGGACACATGTTCTCCTCAACCCATCTTTTCTTAGGGGACTACCTTTTCCTTGGGCTCACATTCTCCTTGGTCATTGTTCACCCTCGAAAACACATCTTCTCCCTAGGGAACATCTTCTCTCCAGTCCCATCTTTACTTCAAACCCACCTTCTTCCTGACCATAATGGACCTTCATCCCACTATGTTAAAATGTGGATAATATGACTATAGATATGATTACATTCATAGTCATAAAGAACATTCATGACTATCATAACTATAGTGCATACAAACTCATCGCAAAAACTATTATTCGTATTTTTGGTCATAATAGCAAATTTTGTTGTTGTCATCGGATCTTCGACTACCATAATCATTATGGCATTTTTTTTACAACTATATATATATATACATTGGTTGAAAATAGGAAAAAAACAACCAAGCAATGTGTGGATATTCTTTTTTTTAAAATTGAATTTTTGAAAAATCGCCATGGGAACATATATATCCAAAAAATTGTTTAAATTTTTAAATGAGTTCTTATACTTTCAAAGTTGTAACTACAAAATTTTCATGAAAATTCACCATGTTTCAAAAGTCTTTTTCTATATTTAAAGCATTCAAAAAAAACATGTGGACAAGTGAACAAGCATTATTATAGTTTTGAATTTGTGATCATGGTTGAAAGTAAAGTTGTAGATTTGACTATAATGTATGGTTTGTTGCAAAAACAATTGACTTTTTATCATGTATATGTCTTATTCGGCCTCACATTTGATATTTTACTTGAAATATTGTGTGAAAAATGCAGTCCTTGGAAAGGACTTTAACCTTGGTGCGACTAGTTCCTTTTTTCATGCTTTCACCTTATTACTTTAATAATTTTTTTATTTTATTATTATATTATATAATTATATAATATAAATAACTAAAATATTTTGAATATTTTAATTATCTAATCTAGATTAGTTAATATTAATTATTTAATCCCAATTATTTATTATTAATAATTTAATCCAAATTATTTTATTCTTTCTTTTTTTAAATTGAAAGTTTCAAAAAAATCAAACTTATTTACATAGGTAGGTAGAAAATTAACACCTAATTCCTTGTGTAGGTAGGCAAATAGGTAGGAAAGGAAAAATTAGATGGAATGAATAGCCAAAAAAATATTTCATTTAATTTGCATTTGCCATTCAAGGTTAAGCATTTCTTCACTCATCCCAAATTAACATATACATTTCAATGTGATAAGTAAAGAGAAGACATGTTCTTTATATAGTTTGTGAGATGAGATTCAAAGACAAAATGTATGAGTTAAACCTTTTACTTGCACCTTAGTTTTAAATTGAGATGCAACTAAACCTTTTCCAAAACCCAATTTTAATTAGTAATATCTTTTTCATATTATGTCCAAATGAAATGATTTAAACTTCATTCTCAAAGGTTTTGCAAAATCTAAACAAAAAAATTATTATAATTATTTTAAAATATTTGAATTGAAAAAAATTGCATGTAAATCTTGCATATCAATACATTTCAACAACAAATGTCTTGAAGATATTTTTTATCTTTAACCAACTTCAAATGCATGAAACCAAAATAAACTCAAAAATGTAAAGAAGGCTAAACGTGGAAGCTAGCCAATCCTATTTACCATAACCAAATGTGGATGGTCATCATGATGAATCACACATGAATGTCAACCTACACCCAGTATGTCATCCAACAAGCATGTGGGTGACCTAAAGGTGAGCTTTAATGTTCATTGGATCAAGTTTGGTGGTGCTAGGTTAATCCAAATCCATTAGAACAAATGGCTCGTGAACCAATTACAATAACATCCACTAGCACCAACTTACTAAGCCAAAACCACATCTATTATCATCTCACTAATACAATTGGTCGATAACCTTCCAATGGTGGGACATTTTTTAACAAGTATGCACAAAGGTGCATATGGGTGGTTTGTAAATACCATGAAATCTGAATAAACTCCTAAATAATCTTGATATCGAATTTGAAAGTCTTTGGTTAGTGTCAACCTATGAAAAACCTTGGCTTAGCCATGCTAAAATGAATGGGATCCCCTATGACTTTAACATCACCAATTCACCACTCATAGGTTCATTGTAATTGTGGAAGTTACCTTCCAATAACACAAACCCATGTGAAAGGAGTAAAAATCCAACCAACATTATAGACTTGTTCAATTTTCCTACTTGTCCCCCAATATATCTCATTAGCAATGAAGCTTTATAGGTGACTCTTGTTTGTTGAGTGAAAACATGATAAAGTATACACAAAAAGTAACGTAAGCAACAAAATACTAAGGTCTTTAAATAAAAAAACTAACAAGTAGATGATTTTATGGGGATAATAATATTATTTTTGGGTACATTATTTCTTCATTCTTGTTTGCATAAATTTCAAAAGCTAAATTGTTATAATCATGTTTTTTAAATTACTTGCAAGCACTTGAATTGAACCTAAGATTTGTGGTGGTTTGAAAATTAAAATTTAAGTACTCAAAAATAGGTGAAATGGTTTTGCAAGTATTTGAATTTTTTTTCAAACACCTCAATATCAATGTGGTGAACATTTTAATATTTGTTTTTTGGTTAATGGAGTTTGTTTTCATAACTAAAATCATCCCCAACCCCTAAAAAATGATGTAATTGTTGAAGATACTTTGGGGTACTTTTTAAAGTCCAAATGATATGACACAAATTGTTTTGAGTAACTAGAGGGAAGCAAAAGATGCCCATGAAAAAAACTAAAAATTTAATTTGTTTTGAAATGCTAAAGGAAGGTTAGAAGTTTTAAAAACTTATTTTTTCATGTTTTCAAGTAGAAAACAAATAGCAAGTATGTACAAAATATCTTATCTACACCTTGCCATATCAATTGGTTAGATGCAATTTTTTTGAAAAAATCCAAAATAATCATTATGTGCAATCACAATCAAACAAGCCAAAAACTACGTTAAACGACCAAAAAATTATCAGTCTTTTCAAACATATTTACGTAATGCCACTTTAATGTCATGTTGATCAAGGAAATTTATGCTAAATGATTTATATGAATGTTGAAGAATTCGAAAACATAATTCAATAAATTGAGTTTTGGTTTTAATAAAGGACTTTTGAACTTTAACACCCCAATAATTAGTTTTATAAAGCACTAGGTAAAGGACTTTTTATAAAAAAAAAGTCATGGGAATTTTTTTGAAATGATGATAACCTACTATCAACATATGAAAAGCATCCATAATTTTTTTAAAATTGTACTAGAAATTCTTAGAAATTCAAAATATAATTTTAGAAAAAAGTTGTAGTGTATGATACAAAAAAACTAAAGCTTAAAATAGTTATCATATTTTAGCATGATTTGAAATTATGATCATTTTTCAAGACAAAATCTAAAACCTTGCTAAATTTGTACACTTTTAGAAATTTCATATTTATTCAGAAAAAATTAACAAAAATAATGAAATTTATTGGGGGAATTGTAAATATTTTAAGAACATGTTGCAAAAAAAACTTTCAAAAATTCCTTTCTATGAAAAAGTCAAAATGTTCAAAAAAGGCCCATTTGTAGTTGAGTCCTTTGTCATCATTGGTTCATTTTATTATGTTTGCATCCCATTAAGGGGTACAACACCACTCCCCCAACCTATTTCATAAGACATAACATGTGCAATCATTGTTTGGGTTCACACTATGGTATAATTCATTGGTTTGTTGGGATTAACATGGATCACAATTTTTTGTTCGGTTAACCTTCAAGCTTGGTTCAATCCGCAAATAGATTTTAAAAATTTTATGGGCGTGGCTCGAGATGAACATTGGGCAATCCAAAACCATCTATCGCAACCTTGCCCAACATCAAAGGTTGAACACCTAAGTCCAATACCACCTTATGGGATTGGTATCAACATGCCAACACCCCCTAAATTAAACTTTTTCATCCCCATTATGCACCACCACCACACTGGGAAAAACTCCTGTTTGGTCAATGGTGGGATGTGCAAGAAGGTCTTAAAGTTTGGCCACAACACCATGCCAAGATTCTAAATGAACCTTGAATATTTTTGTCTAGTTAGCCTTAGGAATTTGCTAGGGAAACTTAGTCATTTTTTGAGTCTTTTAACATAGCGACCATCCTTAATGTTTTCTCACACTCACATAATATGGTTGTTAAGCGAATTAACATGATTATTAGTTGAATACCCAAAATGGCGATTATTTCAATAGAAAACAAAGGTGCTTGGTACACCACCCTTGCTACCCAAGAAACTATTTGGTGTTTTGGTTCTAAAAATAGAACTAGGTGCCCTACTTGATGTACCCGGCACACCATTGAAAGTTGATGCCCCCATAGGGTTAGGAAATGTGTTTGTCAACACAACATTCACAAGCTCACGAATGGGAAATATCATTTTATTTTGTCACCTATGTGAGTTGAAAAAAAACCATTTGTGGGCCCACAATTGTGTAATATCATTTCCTTTCCATTCTTGCATTAGTTGGAAAACCATTTGTCAGCTCACAAATGTGTAATATCATTTCTTTCATTCTTCTACGAAAATCAAAAAACCATTTACAAAGTCACAAATGTGCAATATCAATTCTTTTCTTTTCATGTGTGAGTCAAGAAAACCACTTCTAGGCCTGCAAAATGTGCAATATCATTTTTGTCTTTTCATGTGTGAGTCAAAAAAACCACTACATGCCCACAAGTGTGCAATATAATTTTTTTCCTCTTTTACGTGAGTTGAAAAAACCATTTGTGAGCCCACAAATGTGCAATATGATTTTTTTTTTCTCCTTTGTGAGTCAATAAAACCATTTGCAAACTCACAATTGTGTAATATAATTTTTTTATTCACCTATATTTTCATATTGGAATCAAAACAATCAATTATGGAACAGAAACCAAAAGTTGGTTCCATTTGAAATTAGGTTTCAAATTTCCAAGTTTTTTGGTTGTTTTCCATATGGGGATTAAAATTGGAGGTTATGGAATTGGTCTAATTTGAAACCAAGTTCTAGAACCATGATCACAACCACCTTAAAAAAAATCGGAATTAGAATTGAGTTCCAACTCTTTGAAAAAAATAACCAAAACCAAATTAGGCCTAGTCCTTAAACACAATTACACAACACTTGCCACTAACAAATCCAATGCAACCACCTAATCATTCAAAACTACACAAAATTCAAGAAGTGACTTTTGGTGATTCAAAAGATATGACTTGTTACAAAAAATAGGAATCCAAACCCAAAAAACACACAAGAAAACCCACACATACTATGTCACAAACAACTTGCATTAAAATTCATAAAAACTTACAAAGCATAAGTTTGTGTTTTAGAATTTCAAATGACCAAAAGTGATTTGAAATCACACAACTTATATCCCATACAAATATCTTAAATCATGTTCACACTAGAACTAGTTTCAAACTAATTTACCCCATTTTACCTCAATAACTGGGATGTAAACATGTAACAAATAGAAAACTTTCGACAATCCTAATTTTGAACAATTTTAATAAAAATTCAGATTAGTAGGGTGTTTTGGTTAAGGGGTGACCTAAACTTTGTCAATAACAAAAACATAGCCAAACAACACCAAGGATGAAAAATAAAAGGAAAAATAAAAAGACAATAATTTCAATAAAGAACGACAAATGACAATAAACATTTTAACAAGGGTGTCAAAAAGACATGTTAAAAACACCGAAGACAATAGGAGGCGCCTAGAAATTGAAGGTCGAGTGCCTTGGATACAATGTTGGAAGACACCAAGGGCACTAATAAGTACATAGGGGATGTTGTAAGCACTAGGGTTTACAATATTTCATATTTTATTGAATTAAGAGTTTATGAGAAGCATGATAGGAAAAAAATTAGGGGATGTTTGAAAGGCCCAAATTATTTTTAAAGCAATGAAGGGCACCAAAAAAGACATCATGGGTGCCATAAATATTAATGTTTCAGTAAGTGAAAATTAAATTTCATATTCTAAAATTCATGGAAATGAAAATGATTTCGTGGACAATCTATTTGATTATCAATGTATGACAACTAATTATTTTTTAAATAATTCATTTAAATAATTTTTAAATATATGAATAGTTTTTTTATGAAATTGATTGTCACTAGTAGTGTGAAATAGCTTGAAGCCCACGTTTATTCTAGCGACAAATAATTGAAATTGATATATTGGGGATTTTTGGGAATCCTTTGTATGGTCATCCATGGACCATTCCAAAGACAATTTCACAAATAACTGCATTATTTTCAAGCCTAATTAATTCATTTCTTTTTTAATAACTACTTCCTTTTCCTATGAACTTTCTTAATAACTATCTCCCACCCTTTTGTAATAAATACCTACATTTTATAACTACCTCATTCTTTTCCCCTATCCACCAACATGGATATAAAGAGAAAAAAAATTAACATGTGTTTATTCATGTCCATGAAATGTATAGTAATTTAAATCAAATTTGACATTGACATAAATAATGATGAATTATTGAAAATTAAAATTAAAAAATAAGAAATAAATAAATAAAATAGTTGATCTTCACTAGTAGTGCGCAGCAGTGCGGAGCTCTAATAGTGATAAGGATAAATAAACATTTGCAAAAATTTAAACAAGTTGGGCTGATGAAGCATTGCAAAGTTTCATACCAAGTAAACCAAAATTTGAGCTTATGAATATTTTTATTTTTGGGTTAAGGGTAAGTAAAAGATTTTACCTAAGGGTTTAGGGTTTAGGAACATTATTTAGAATGTTAGAAACCCTAAACCCTAAACCTAAAACATTTTCTTTTTGTTGTTTAGTTTAACATTTGGGTTTTCAAATGAATAGTCTCAAAGTTTTTTGTAAATTTCAACAGACTATGTTGTCATTTATGTGCATTTTCTTTGCACCATATCCACTTATGAAAGAAAAACAAAACACACACACACACACATACCTTTCATATTTTCAAAGTTCATATACGGTGGATTAACCTTATGGATTTTCAAACTGGAATTGTCTTTTGCCAATTTGCATAAATGAAGGCTCTTGTAACATGCTACATGATTGAATTTCCTTTGAAATTTCACAAAAATATGACATGTTTTCCTCAAAGTTTTTGAGCTTTTCCCATTCAAAGATGTGCCATTCTCACCTCTTCCAAAGTGTCAATAACGTTTGTCTACAGCTTGATCTGACTGCACTTTGTCATTGCTGCTGTCATCACCTCCCAAACCCAACAAATTATCAGAGGATGGCTTTGTAAACAAATGCAAGTTCAAAAGATACGCAAAAAAAGATGGAAAGCGTACACACCAGACCTTGGGAATTCATGTCTGGAAGTGGAGTATGAGCATCAAATGTGGGAGATGACTCAACCCCTGTTGGGATCTGTGTAGCTGTAGTATTGTGGCTCTTTGCAAAGGACCATCATCAACTTCATCAGTGTTGTTGCCACACCATATCACTCCATTTCATATCATCCTTCTCAGGATCCAGCAATCTCTTGCTGCTGCTGGTAAAAGTCCAGTACAACTGCTGCCACAACCTGGCTCTGCTCATCTCTCAACCAACAAAACCATGAACCCTACACAACAACATCATCATCATCACCCATGTACAGAATTGTTGCAGAATCGTCCACTGTTTTTCTCCAAAGAGCTCCCACAAACATCACCATTATCATTATCATGCTGGTGAATCTCCTCCCCCTCTTCGTCCTCTCGGTTGAGTTCTTCACGAAATCAAATAACTTTCATGAGAATCAAGAAATTTTTTAAACGAAAACGAAAAAGAGTGTGAAGGAGACGTATGGGTGGGTTCTTGTTTGTTGCTGGTGCTGCAGTAAGCTCAGATTCTTCAAACTTCTCCAGGGTTGCAGAGGATTAGTGCACATCATTACAATCATAGGTACTTGGGTGGGAAGAAGAAGCAGAAGAAGCAGAAGAGATTATGGTTTCAGGTTATATGTATAGAGTCTCGTGTGCATACAGGTAAAGATTTCGGGAGAACAGACAAAGATGGAAGTTTTGCAAAAGTTTTTCTTCACAGTTATTCAAAGATCTCTTCTTTATCAACTGTTGGATCTTTGCAAAGAGTTTTTTCAAAAATTCTGGAACAACCCAAAATCACCATGAAGTTGCAGAGCAATCTCCATGATCTGCAACAATCCTCAAAACCTACAAGTACATATGTCCATGAAGGATGATGTTGCAGATGGGAATTCTTCACAACAAATGCTGCACATACACACAAATACATGAAGTGGTAGAGAGGAATTCATTCTCATGACAATCCTGCTGCACATGCACAACAACTAGCATGAAGTTACAGAGAAAAAATTCTCCATGACAATCCTGCAGACATGCACAGCCACAAGTACCAAACAAGTCTACAACATTCATTGATAAAAAAAGCCACTGCATTTCATTTGGTTCTACAAAGTGACATTCCAAAAACAGCAAGACAAACTCTTGCCAATTCAAGCATAGTATGAAGGAAGCTCATTTCTTGTGGTAGAGAATCTGTGTCTAGAAGGCACACTGATACTGAGTAGTCGAACATCTCATAGCACATGAGGTTCATAGCAACCAGGGCAACAGTGAACAGGGATTTGGGGTCGAAATCAAAAACTGAGCTACTCATGTGTTTGATCTTTTGGTAAGTGAAACAAAAGAGCCAGTAAAGCAGCAACAACACAAGCTTTCTCTGAAAATTGGATATGACCCTAATTTTTGGCTTCTTCACGACTTGAACTGATTGTTCAAGAATGTTCAAGACATCCCAACAATCACAAGTTTCACTGAAACAGACGAAATGCCATGTGCATGCGAGAAGAAGGGCAAAAACGCAAGCAAGCAAACACAGCATGTCTGTTCTGCAAAAGAAGAAGAAGAAGAAGAGGTACATATCTGTTTGATATTGTCAGCCTACTTTCTTCACAAGACAGACTTTTACTCAAACTATTGAAGTTTGGAAAGATAAGGATTGACAATTCTAATGAAGCCAGAGATATTTTCAGTGTGCAGCCAATGACCCGCATTGGGTAGAGTGTGAAATGACAGATTGTCAGGGTGCTTTGATGCTGCCGCCTCCAACCGCTCAATACCTTCATCAGGTGTCATGCGCTCACTCCTCCCTGCACGCACAAATGCAATGTGCAAGCCTTGTGGCAGTGGATTCTCAAGCACAGACCAATAATCTAACCTCCTGTTAGATTGCAACATTTCGTAGCACTCCTTTATGTTAAACACCCACTCCATCTCCTCGGCATCAGGATTGATGCGCTTCAACTGAGTTCCCAGCCAGTGGGCCAACCCAGCATTGAATCCCAGCTCTACTACTTTATCAGACAGCCATTTCCGAGTGGGCAAGGGCTCTTTCAGCGGTTGCACGGCTTCCAGAACACGCTCCATGTCACCTTCTGCTTTCTCTGATGTCATCGGACCAGGTGGTGATTCTAGAACCCAGAGCTGCTTTGGAAGTAGAGCAGCAGAGCCATAAGTGCCAGCTGTAACATTTTGAACAAAATCCAGTGCGACCTTGCCCCCAAGTGCATGTGCTATCAACACATCTGGTGCTTTGCCCTCTGCTTCGATGAAGTTAGCCAGGTCTCTTGCTGTTGCTGGGATGTCATGTGGTGCTTTCAAACCTGGCAACATTGCAGAGTTGCCATGATTTCGTAGATCCACCATCACCATGCGCCATCCATATTGGCAAGGAGTTTCCTCCAACATGTAGTTTGCCACACGCTTGGAAAACATGCGCCAGTTGCGTGCTGCTCCCAAAATTCCATGAACAATCAGCACTGTCTGCAGCTTGCCACCTTCCTTGGCCTTAAAGACCATCTCATCAGATGCAAGAATTGTCCTCTTCCCCTCACCCTCCCCTTTGATCTGGCCAGGCCTGCAATGCTAGTCATCAGTAAAGAAAGAAGTAAATCTAATCAGCATTTTCCACATCTTGCAAGAAAACAATGGTCTCTCTGTGACCCTCTTGCTCTACCCTAAACCCTATGACCCTTTCACTGACGAAAGAGAGGGTGGGGGGGTGTTCTAGCAAAATCAACTGTTTTCTACCTCTAAACACCATGATCACTTGCTGAAAAACAAAACTTGTGGAACAGGGGAAAAAAACCCAATAGATTCTCAAAGAAAAAAGACAGTCCACCTCAGTGGAAATGCTCCAACACAAATTCCCATTGACTGACCTGTGAACAATTGGAGGAGATAAACCATGAGGACTGACATTGACACGGCTCGGGGGAGGAATTGGGGCAGTTCTACCAGTAGTAGCAGTTGTGTCATTCTTTGCAGTAGCAGCAGCTTGCACCGTGGCATATTGTCTTACCCTCTGAAGGATCCAATGTCCAGTATTGTTGCTGGCATCAAACAAACCACTTCTTCTGCTACCAGATTCCACACTTCTCTGTAGCAACCAAAACCCCCAGAAACCAAAAGACCCACCGCTCTCTATTAGGGATACTACAATAAAACATACTTCTTTCCATTGCATCAACCATCTGTACAACAAACAACCAACAAACTATACCAGAAAAAAGGCAACAAGATCACTAAACCCATAAGTCCTTAAACCCCTGCACACAACAATTGCCCGTGTTTGTTGCAAACCAATGTGGTGGTGGAAGAAGAAGAAGAAGTACTATACCCTGAATGAGATTTTGCAACCTCGAAGACTGTAAGCTGGTGCCAAAGCCGTGGGCAGCAAGTGTGTACCTGCAGAAGAAGCATTAACAAAAAGGGAGATTCCATCAGCCCCTCTTCTTCTTCTCCATCTTCATTACAACAGGAAACAGAAAAAAGCTCCATGGTCTATCTATCTCTCCATGATCTCGAATCACGAAGAAAACAAATGGGAAGAATGAAGTGGTGGTGGTAACCTGATATGCTTGATGAACACGCGAGAGAAGCCATTGCTGCCGCCGAAGATGCTCTCTCTCTCTCTCTCTCTCTCTCTCTCTCTCTCTGCCCAGTAATACTCCTCCTTCTCCTACTGCTCCTGCTGCTGCTCCTCCTGAGTCGTGTTTCCTTTCCTTGTCTTTCCTGAGAGGAAAAAGCAACCCAAGCTTGAAGAAAGCTTAATGTGTGCTGCTGCTGTTCCTGCTGCAAAAACTGGGAAAAAGCTTGAGTCAGGAAGCTAAGGGACGAACGGAAGTGACAGAGGCAAGACGAGAGAGACTACACCTAACACACAAGTGTCAGAGAGCTTCCAAAAGTTATCGCGGCAAATCCTTGTCGTCGTTGGGTGGTGGCCGTCTGTGTCTAGAACTTTCTTTCTCAGTTTGGGTTATGGGTCAGTCAGTGTTTGCATGCAAGAAGCAACCCTTTGCGAGTTTTTTTGTCTTCTGCGATGGTGATCCAACTATTAGGGTTTGAGGGTTTTTCCCATCTTGCTTTGTATTGCTTCGGATCTATCTTTTTGTCTTTCTCCTCTTCATCTGCTTCCACTGCGCATCATCATCATCATCATCTGTGTCTTGAGCTGCTTTGGGTTGTGCAATCATCTTTCTCTTCTCTCTTCCTGATCTGCTTTAGTTGTGCACCACCATCTGTTTAATTCTCTTGATCTTTTTGTAATGTGATGATGTATTATTCAGTGCAGAGGACAGAGGGGAATTTGGAAACAAACGTTGCCCACAGTTGTTTGGAGAGTTTGTTGATCATGAGGAAGCAGTGGGTGGGTGTGTGTGGCTGGCAGAGCTCTGAGCACACAAAAAAGACTGATCCCGATTTGCCTTCCAATGCTCAAGTGCAGTATGTTCTTGCTTTCTTCCTCTTGCTGCTCCCTTGTTATTGCTGAATTCTTGAGCTTACGTAATATCTGGTTGCAAGCTTCTTGAGGTTAGCACAGAGCTTCGCACACAAGTGGTGAACCCTGTCCCTCTGTCTCTCGCTGTTTCTATGTCTGTGTTAGTTGAGGGAGCTTGAATCTGCATCTCTCCTCCCTCTAAATTTGGTATTGGTTGCAATTGCTTCTGCAACTGTGCTGTGGTGTTTCTCACAGGCTTTTGGTTGGACTCTATTATGGAGAAGCTAATTAGCAGCAGTACAATTGATATCTATATTACAGAGACTTCTCTTCTGCACACACTTTGACATGCTTCACTCCTTTCATGAATCTACTTCCTTCCAAACAATCTGGCCTCCTAAGAGTTCATGTGCTATGGTCAAGGTCTCAGTGATGCTCAAATGTGGTGCAATGATGGCTTATTCAGACCCATCATACATGTTTGACAGTTGTACTGTGGCAGATTCCTTGTCCAAGGGGACAATTGCTTGCATGATATATAGCTGTGTGCTAGATTATGCTTTTCTGCGGTCATAGTTTCTTGTGCATATAAAGGCTCTTACAGATTCATAAGGAAAAAGAGTACAGATTGTCATGAGTAGATGATTGGGAAAAAACTGTTAAGCAGATAGCAGCAGACAGTGAGGTGGAGGAAAAAAAAACACCAGCACTGAAGAAGAAAAAAGAAAAACACAAGCTGGTCACTTCCACAGCCAAAACCAAGGAAAGGAGAACCTTGACCTCGAGGAGTGGGGGGGTCTTGGGAGTAGAGATTTTGGTTCTGAAAACTCCCCCACCCCTCTTCGTTGTCAAATCTGAGTCCATCCTGCCTCTTTCTTTCCCACCCCAAAAACACAGTTACTTGAAGCACCAAGTTTGACCAAATGGGTGTTTAGATGAAGGCCATGTGTAGCCAATAAATACAAACTCCAACCATTACACAACATTCATGGAAAGAAACAGAAATGCAGATATTTGATGCACAGTCTACATGAGTTTTGAGTCCTGCTTGCAGAAGACCATTTGACAAGGAAACATCTCTCTCTCTCTCTCTCTCTCTCTCTCTCTCTCTCTCTCTCTCTCTCTCTGTTTGTGTCTCTCTTGTAGCAAACGACTCTGTCTCTCTCAGGACAAACAAATGAGCAAATGCATACCATGATGTCGCCACGCTTACAGAAGTGAGATTGTCGCTATCCATATTTCCTTCAGCTGTTGCCTTCAGTTCTGATCTCTTTGAAGCTTGCTCCTCCGGATTGGAAGCACATGTTCCTGATATACCATAACTGATCAAATCTCATCAGGTTGGCCATATATGTCATCTTCCTCTCTCAGCAGTTTCATTTTCATAGAATAACCATGGAGAAGGATTTTCTCCTCTAGCGTGAACATTCATGATGAAGCTTCCATCTCCATCAATGTCAATGACAAGAATATTTGTGGCTGTGGTCCCCAGTGCAGCTGGCAAGCTGAAACCCATTGCTCCTAGCCCTGCAAACTCAAACACACACAAGAACAAAAAGCCACTCAGGAAGCGGAAAGAATGCACAACAAGCTTGACACTGGATGTCCTGATGCTTACGCCACCTCCTCAATGTTGCATTGATATGATACACCCCATTGTAATAAACACAAATTGTAATGTAGAAAGGAAGTCAGAGACACAGTTTCAAAAAACAGACCTCCTGATGTGAGCCACCAACAGAGTTTCTTATATCTATATCACTGAACAGCCCACATTTGATGCTGGCCTACGCCTGTGGAGAGGACGCCATTGCCTCCTGTGAGCTCACAAAGCATTTGAATTGTGAGCTGGGGTGCATCAAACTTGGGGTATGTGATCTGCCACTTCTGCTTTTGCTCATCAAGCTCTGCCAACCAGCTTGAGAAATCAGGTACTTTATTCTGTCTAACTTTGTGGGAAAAAAGAATCCAACATGCAACTATGAGACCATTGTACCATTCTTCATCACACGAATAGTAGTGACATAGCAGCCCCCATGACTACTCGCTGACTGACTTCATCAACTCCCAAAAGTGATGAGCTGCCATGACTACTTGCTGATTGACATCAGCTCCTGACAGTCAGTGTAGGTTGGATAGAACAACACTCAGGATGATGATGTTTCAACAAAACTCATCAGTGACTGAGTATTACTACAGCAAAGGAAAAGGGTGCAGTGTTGCCCTGACCTCTTTGATTAGTTTGATCTCAGCTGCAAGAATTATACCATAGAGGGATAGCCATTTGTTGTTGAATGTCCTTTGGAATATCAACAAGATCTGGATCATGTTGACCAGATGTGGTGAGGAAGAAAGCATCCTGGATAATTTGAGGTATGTTGTCCACATTCATCACCAGATGGTCATGCTTGGTGATGGATCATGTCACCTGCACATGGAATGTAACCAACTGCACATCATCTCAAATATTGGTGTGATGAAAACAATGATCCAGGGTTTATCTTGTTCAATTTTCTGATGTAGCCATCTTAGAATCCTGCTATGTTTTGACGAACTCCCTCCAAGAATCCAGTATCTAAACATGGCGACTTCAATGTTCTTCTCCTCAGAATGTGTAGAACTAAAAGGCATCTAAAAGGAGTCTTTGCAAAAAAATTTGAGAAAAAAAGTATCGTGTAGATGGGAAATTTCGCACAAAAACATATGGCTGCTACATTCCATGAGATTTCATGAGATTTCTCCGTTTCCATGAGATTTCATCTCTGTTTATTCATGAGATTTAAGCTTGGACCCACATACCTCAACCATGGGAGTTTCTTTGAGCCACTACTCCAAGGCTCTGCTGCTGCTTGAGTCCTCCTGGCACAATGGGTGGTTGTGGTGGTGGACTGAAAACCCACTGACTGCTTTTGCTTTGTATGTGCAAGACCAAGACGTTTGTAACCTCCTGTTGTTGTTGTGCTCTGCAGGTCTCGAGAAAGTGCCAGAGGTTGTGGTCACTATTCAAGACCCCCTTGCTTTCTGTTGTTTACTATAGTTCCTTGTAGTAGTACATCCTTCTGATCTCCATCTTTCGGTGGAGGAGGCAGCATGGGTTGTTGTTGCTGCTGCGCTGACAAGGAGTCTTGTAAAGGAGCCCATGAGCAGGAGCAGCCATGAACTGATTTGTGCAGTATCCAAGCTTGGGTTTAGGGTTTAGGGGTTCAAAGTGCAAGAAGAAGAAGAAGAGCTTCTCTTTGCGAAGAAGTGTCTGCGAAGAAGAAGAGGGAAGAGCTTGCTCTTTCTGAAGAGGCTCTTCCGTTTGGAGGAGGATATTGTAATACCCATCATCTTCTACGAATACCCAATACACGCAGAGGACGGAGCAGGCGACGAATTTGGTTTGCGGCTACTGATACAAATTCCTGTGGATTTCTGTGGATTCCTCCTGTGTAGGTAGGGTTGTGCACACAGAGATAGAGATTCCACAAAAAAACCTACCAGTGCCCGCCCACACACATGTGTGGCATGATACGACATCAGATTCTTCATCCGAGCTCTTGTTGCTGTTGATATGAGATTCTGGAAAAGTTGAAGAATCTTTTGGGGCGCTCAAGAATCAATCAGGAAGAGAGCTTGGAGATTGCTTGTGTTGGCATTGTCTGTTTTTTTTTCTTTTTTTTCTTTTTTTGGCTTCAATGGAAGCTTCTCATTATGGTCGGATTGTAGTAAGCTCTTCTTCCGGCACCAGCATCATGATCCGTAAGACTCTCTTCTCGGTTTTGTCTTTGCTTTCTGTTTGTTGCATTCTCTTCTTCTTCTTCTTCTTCTTCTTCTTCTTCTTTCTGATTCTTAGATTTCTTCCTCAGATCCTCTTTCTTTTTCTTTCTTTTGATGGGTTTGTGGTGCCATTCTTCTTTTTCCTCAGGTCCTCTTTCTTTCTTGTGATGGGTTTGTTGTGCATTTCTTCTTCTTCTTTTTCTGACTCTTGGATTTCTTCCTCAGATTCCTCTTTCTGTTTTCTGTGATGTGTTTTTGTGGATGCAGGTGGAGCAGGCTCAGGCAAAGTTGGTGTGCAGGAAGAAGCCATTCGGACTCGCCTGCCACGCTCGACAGTAAGTTCAAATCTAATCTCTCTCCCTCACACACACACGCACACACACAAACATCACAAAGCTGATTCTACTACTGAACATTTGAGCTTGACTGATTTCATTGCAATCTCATCAGGAGGGCAATAGAGAGAGTTTTGCACAAACAGAGTGTGATTCTCAAACTCAGTAACAGGAAGCTCAATTTCTTGTTTGAGATCTTCAAACCACCTGTTGTTGATTTGGGGTTGTTTGTATGGATGTTCTTCTCACAATGAAGATCATGAGAATGGGATTCAACTTCATGTGTAGGTTATGGTTGTTGTTGTTGAGGTAACAATTGAAGAGCTGATGATGATGCTTATAGTTGTGTGTGACTGACTCCAGAGAGCACTTCCCATGCGGGTGATCACAGTAGGCAAAGCACGAAGCATTGGTGTACAGAACATTGCACTTGAGTACACAAAGAAGATCCAGCACTACTGCCGGTTTGAGGATGTGCAGGTGCGGTCCAATCCTAAAAACACCAGGCACGGCTTACCACCCACCATCACCACCACTGCTGCCACCATCTTCCCAATTTTAGATGCTGTGCTGTTTTGTTGATTTATTGGAGATGGAGTAGTATTGTCTATAGCAAAGTGAATGGATTCCTTTATCTTCATCACACCATCATTAATTGAGTTGGGTTTTTTCTCTCTCCAAAAAACCATACTGTTGGAGCCTGACTTGTTTGTCAACAGGGATGTGAGTGCACAGATTGCAAGTGAAGGTGAATATGTGATGCGCTTAATATCTGCAAAAGAGTGGGTATGTAGTAAGTACCAATTTTGTAGTTTAAACAATTTGTTTCTCATTTTTGCCTTTTCAAACTTAAAGGGAAATCTTCTGCAGATCTGTTGTGTACAAGGATATGCAATTGTTTGTGTTGCAGATTATGATGTTGAAGATGTAAATTAGGGTGTGTTGTTGGTGTGCTTATCTGAAGACTGTTTTGCAGTTAGTGCTACTAGATGAACATGGGAAGGAAGTCATGTCAGAGCAGTTTGCAGACCTGATGGCAGATGCAAGTGACACTGTATGTAGGTGGGCCTTTTGCAGTGCTGCAATTGGAACTTCATTGCTTTCCTCTACTACTACTACTACTATCCCCATTTTCATTTCTCCATCTTTCTGCATTGATTCTGTAAAAGGGATATGAGCCAAGGTGCATGTTTCCGACTGTTTTTCTGTCTCCTGTGTTTCTTTTTCTTCTGTCAAACTGAAGGTGTTGAGTGGTTGCTGACACTGGCAGGGAGCTAGTGCCTTGGTGTTTTGTATAGGAGGACCATTTGGGCATGGACCACAGCTCCATGCACGTGCAAATATCACTGTGAAGCTCTCATCAATGGTGCTGAATCACCAGTTGGCATTCCTTGTGCTCCTTGAACAAATCTACAGGTTCTGCTGCTGCTTTTATATTATGTGTCTACACTTTGATCTTTAGTAGAATCCATGTGTCGTGGATTGTAAATTTTGTCTTGAAGAAGGGTCTTTGGCACCATCCTCATTTTGGGCAAAACAATTTTGGGATTTCTACATCTTGCAGGAGAGCATTGTAAGTCACTGATAAAAAGGGGACTTTTGTAAATCTTTGGTTGTTGTTGCAGGGGATGGACAATTCTCCGAGGAGAGAATTACCATCACTAGTTCAATGCATGTGATTTCATTTGGCTGTGGGTGTCATCATTCCTCTTCTTTCTTTGATGGGGTCTCTCTATCTTCGACAGGAGCTGCTTCCGAGAGTTTGGAACAGCACTGCAACAGTGTTTGGATACAAATGCTAGTGACCTGACAACAACAGTTACACATGACATAATTGGACACCACCCACACAGATGACAATAGTTTTGGATTCAACCAGTCTTTCTGAAACTATGATCGGGCTCTGTGTTAAAATCATAGGAGTAGATTGAAGCTTTTGCCAAATGAGGAAGAAGATCAAGCTGATGGGTTTGGTTTGATATCATTTTGCTTAGTGTGTCTTAGTTTGCCCATAGTTTCATCATCAATTGGATATTATGATGATGGATTGTTGTTGTATGGATATTTTGGATGAAAAAATGAACTACTAAGCTTGGGAACTTTGAACAAAAGGTGTAAGTGAAGTAAGGTGTCTTCCACATGTGTGTGGCCCCTCCTTCATATGGTGTTCCTGGTTTGATCATTGTGCTCAACATTTGTTTTCTTCGTTTCAATGCATTGTTACAATCCTTGCGGCGTTGTGTCAATGGCACTAGTTTCTTTCAAGTGACTTTTTGGGGGAATTGGAACTTCTTGAATTTTGCAGTCAGATTTGGTTTTGAAACTTGAGTGCGATTTGAAGATGGTCTAGCAAGTAGAATTGTGGTAGCCAATCATGCAACTTTTTCATGTGCACTTGAACGTGTCAATCTATTTTTTAAATGTTGTTAAAAGCAATGCATGCATGTTCATATGGATTAGGAGCAATAAGTGGTGCTAGTATCTAAATTGTTCTTTCATGTCATTGTAGAGTTGTTCATAGAGGCTTTTGTGTGGAAATGCTACATCCACAATTTTCTCAATCTGCATCGTTCTTCTAATTGTTTGGTTTGAGTTGTCAGTCTTCAACACAAGAATTGGTTTGCTCCTTTTGGGCTTACTACAGCTACCTCTTTGGCATCCATGTGGAATGACAATGTTTTATTGAAACCTTGGATAAATTGAAGTTAGATTCACAACCAATCTAAAATTATGATATGTTTGTTCATCAAACACCAACTTAAATGAAATCTTGAATAATTTGCATGGTTTTAAAGGTAGGATCTTAATGAATATTGTGTCATTGAAGTGCGTAGATTGCATGATAGAGAAGAGCTTGTTCCTCCCCTTTGAGTAGTACCCTCTTTCCATTAACCCATTTGCATTCTAGTATGTGTTTGAATTTGATCCATCATTATCTTGTTTAAGTGCATATGCCATGTCATCAAAATTTGTAAATCTTCCTTACTACATTGAGAACATAGTACCATAGTGAAATAGAAACATGTAATGGAAATCTTGAACAATGGGTTGATGATGAATGAGAGGAAGTTCAAAGTATGTTGCAACTATTTGAACATCTAATTGCAAAATTGGTCTTGCATTCATTCTTCATTTTAGTCTCTAGGGTAACGTTATCTCATTGTTACTTTATTTTACCAGTATATTTACAAACTTTGATATTTCAAGTGAATTTTTACCTAGCACATTAGGTTGGGTGGGCTTATTCCAATGACTACTCCCATATTTGAGTTCTATGAAATTCATAGATGAAATGTGCAAGTTGAATTTCTAACAATAAAAGCCAGATTACAAAGAGCCCATCCATAGGGATAAATATTGTAGATGTGTACTCCATGCTCACAATATTGAATGTAATGAAAGGAAGTTGTGTGGAAGACTAAAAATTTGTATTTTCTAGGCCAATGGAATAGAAAAAATTCATGGTATAGTTGATTATGGTATACGATATACTTGCGCATTGTGTTTTCGCAATGTTTTGCTCCATTGTCTCTCAAGAGAAGAAAACAAGTACATTATACAATGTGACTTGCAAGGAAGAATGAAAATTCAAGAAAAACACAACTTCTTTAGTATTCAATACATCAATAGTATTATGTGGTGGACTAAAAAATAGTTTCCAAAGCCAAAAGCCAAGCGGCTAGGTTTGATGGTGTAAAGTTGTGTCTATAGTTATAAGGTGACAATCAATGTGTAATTACTATTCACATTTAAGATTGCAACACATTAGTTGTGAACTTGTTTCAATATATCCTTGAGAAATCTAGGATTGTGTGCAAGACTAAAGAACAATGTTTCCATGCCAAGGGCTTGCTAGGGTTTTTAAGTAATATTGAGTGAATAACAATCATCGTTTATTGTTATTCATAAAAGCAGTTGAAGCACAACATTGTTGATGAATATGTAATAAGATAAAACTAAATTGGGACTATTTAATTAGACCAAAGGTAAAGCCCAAAATGGAACTATCTTTCCAAGGTTCAATAGATTAGGAATGTTGACAAATTTAATTAATATTTGAAGGCCAATGTGAAAGGAAAATGTTGTTGAAGGAAATAATATTACAATGATTACAATAAGGATGTTGTATGTAATCATGAAGGTTTTTTTGCACAAGCTTTGTGATAGTCATATATGTGGTGTGGATTGTTTGATTACTTGTTTTGAGGAAATGAACATTTGAAATCCAAACATGAATTCCAATATGGACTATGAAAGGAATGTGGGAAATTTTAATTGTAGAGCTATAAATGTAATCGGACACAAAAATTGAAAAATAACCAAAGCTCTCCAAACAATATTTGGACCATGTAATGATAGCATCCACCCTTTAAGTCTAAGAAAAAAACAAAAGAAAGAAGAAACATTAACATAACTCAATGCAAAGCCTCATGATCAATATATTCAATAATTCCAATGTCATATCCAAATGAAACAATAGAGGAAGGTGGTGAAGCCATATACCCCAAAACTTGCACCTAATCTAACATATGGAAGCAACAAGGGGCTAGAAGAAAGGCTAATGAGAAAGTTGACATGTGCAAATAATGGAAAGCTCCCGGGCCTTAGCAGAAACACAAATTTGTTAATTGCAAAGAGAAAAGTTAAACATAATAATGAAAGTTCATTGGAAAGAGAAAAATCAAATCAGTTTTTTTTAAATGTTAAACTTATTCATATTTGAAAATAAACTTTGTTCTTTTTTTAGGGGGGGGAATTGTGATCAAGGTTATGTACAAAACTTTCCTCCTTGAAATTCAAAAAGAGGTTCAAAAACTTTAATGAAGATTTCATTATTAGCTTTAAGTGCTAGAATGTGTTGGTTGAAATCATGGCATGCCTTGATGTTGTTGCCTACAAAAAATTACATTGTTTAGAAAAATAAATTCTATTGAATAAAATTCAAAGGGAATAAGAGTAGGCAAGAGAAGTAGATATTAATGGATGAAGATGAATCCACAACAAATCATTCCAACTTAGAGCAAGTTTCCATGAAAACCTAGAGTGTGAAAACATGAATACCCTGGCCACTCTAAAAGGCATCCCATTCTTCAACTTGGTCATTCAACTTTTGTTTGTCTAGTTGTATAGGACGTCTTCCTCTTAAATGTTGATTATGTTCTTCAAAATATCATTGGGGGGGGGGGGGGTGGGTTTCAGCCACTTAGGGGTTCTCACCAAAATTTTTGCCAATTTTATTAAAAGATAACCAGGATTT
>Ga0116227_10004029_pt1 | contig 32179 bp, 43 predicted proteins | sample S1TSphgellanicum_FD_89693 | JGI IMG/M metagenome (GOLD analysis project Ga0116227, IMG submission 89693) | Host-associated microbial communities from peat moss isolated from Minnesota, USA - S1T2_Fb - Sphagnum magellanicum MG | ecosystem: Host-associated > Plants > Peat moss > Unclassified... | reverse complement strand
AGCGTTGGACAGCTGTCCACAGCGAAGAGGAGTATGCACACGCGTGTATACCACTACCCCTAAAAAACCAAACTCAGCAATGCGTAAAGTTGCACGTGTGCGCTTAACCAACGGAAAAGAAGTTAACGCTTATATCCCGGGTGAAGGTCACAACTTGCAGGAACACTCAATTGTATTGATCCGCGGTGGTCGTGTTAAGGACTTACCAGGTGTACGTTACCACATCATCCGTGGTGCGTTAGATACTTCAGGTGTTGCCGGTCGTAATCAGCGCCGTTCAAAATACGGTACTAAACGCCCTAAACCAGGTCAAGTAGCAGCGGCTCCAACTAAAGGTAAAAAGAAATAATTAAGGAGGATAGATAGCAATGAGAAAGTCAAAACCAAAAAAGAGAATTATCCTTCCTGATCCAAAGTTCAATGATACTTTGGTAACAAGGTTTGTAAATAACATGATGTATGATGGTAAAAAATCTACCGCGTACGCTATATTTTACAACGCAGTTGAAATAGTTGAGAAAAAAACAAGCGAAAACGGGTTAGATACCTGGAAAAAAGCTTTAAATAATGTTATGCCAGCTGTTGAAGTTAAAAGCCGCCGTGTAGGTGGTGCAAACTTTCAGGTGCCAACTGAAGTTCGTCCTGAGCGTAAAATCGCTTTAGGTATGAAATGGTTGATCAGCTATGCACGTCGTCGTGGTGAAAAAACCATGATGGAGAAATTAGCAGGTGAGATCATCTCAGCAGCTAAAGGTGAAGGCGCAGCAGTGAAAAAGAAAGAAGATACGCACAAAATGGCTGAGGCTAACAAGGCGTTCTCACATTTCCGTTTCTAATAAAATTAGATTACACCGATTTAATAATACGATTACACCGATTATCTATGTTTGCACGTTATAATCGGTGTAATCATTAAATAACATCGGCGAAATCAAAAAACAAAAAGAATGTCAAGAGATCTAAGATATACAAGAAATATAGGTATTGCCGCTCACATTGATGCTGGTAAAACTACAACAACAGAGCGTATCCTTTATTACGCCGGAGTTAGCCACAAGATAGGTGAAGTGCACGAAGGCGCGGCTACAATGGACTGGATGGCGCAGGAGCAGGAGCGTGGTATCACTATTACCTCTGCTGCTACAACTGTAAACTGGAAATACCGTAATCATAACTACCATATTAACATCATCGATACCCCGGGACACGTGGATTTCACCGTTGAGGTGAACCGCTCACTGCGTGTATTGGATGGTTTAGTATTCCTTTTCAGTGCTGTTGATGGTGTTGAGCCACAATCAGAAACTAACTGGAGGCTTGCCAACAACTACAACGTTGCCCGTATAGGTTTCGTTAATAAAATGGACCGCTCTGGTGCCGACTTTTTAAATGTTGTAAAACAAGTAAAAAGCATGTTAGGCAGCAACGCTGTACCTCTTCAATTACCTATCGGTGCTGAAGATAAATTTGAAGGTGTTGTTGATTTGATTAACTGGAGAGGTATTGTTTGGAATGAGCATGATAAAGGTATGACCTTTACTGAAGTGCCTATCCCTGCTGATATGATCGAAGAAGCTACCGAGTGGAGAGAAAAACTTCTTGAATCAGTAGCTGAATACGATGAGAGCCTGATGGAGAAATTCTTTGATGCTCCTGAAACTATCACTGAGCGCGAAGTGCTTGACGCTTTACGTAAAGCAGTTTTAGATGCTAAGATCGTTCCTATGGTTTGCGGTTCATCTTTCAAAAACAAAGGTGTACAAACCATGCTTGATTATGTGATGGAATTATTGCCTTCACCTATGGATGTTGAAGGTATCATCGGTACCAACCCTAACACAGGCGAAGAAATATTACGCAGACCGGATGTTAAAGAGCCATTTGCAGCTTTAGCGTTTAAAATCGCAACCGATCCTTTCGTAGGCCGTTTGTGCTTTATCCGTGTTTACTCAGGTAACCTGGATGCTGGTTCGTATGTACACAACATGCGTTCTGACAATAAAGAGCGTATCTCTCGTATCTTCCAGATGCACGCTAACAAGCAAAACCCTATCCCTAACGTAGGTGCAGGTGATATTGCTGCGGTAGTAGGCTTTAAGGATATTAAAACAGGTGATACCCTTTGTGATGAGAAACACCCGATCATCCTTGAGTCAATGAACTTCCCTGAGCCGGTTATCGGTTTGGCTATCGAGCCTAAAACTCAGGCCGACGTTGATAAACTAGGTATGGCTTTAGGTAAATTAGCTGAAGAGGATCCAACCTTCCGTGTTAACTCTGATGAAGAAACCGGCCAGACTGTAATTTCAGGTATGGGCGAGCTTCACTTAGATATCATCATGGACCGCTTAAAACGTGAGTTTAAAGTAGAGGTTAACCAGGGTGCTCCGCAAGTTGCTTACAAAGAATCTATCACAGGTACTGTACAACACCGCGAAACATATAAGAAACAAACTGGTGGTCGTGGTAAATTTGCTGATATACAAGTTATACTTTCACCAAACGACGAAGGTAAAGAAGGTTTACAATTTGTTAACGAAATTAGCGGTGGTTCAATCCCTCGTGAGTTTATCCCATCTGTTGAAAAAGGCTTCGCCGCTTCAATGGTAAATGGTGTGTTAGCAGGTTTCCCTTTAACAAGCTTAAAAGTTCGCTTAATAGATGGTTCATTCCACGCTGTCGATTCGGATGCTTTATCATTCGAGTTAGCTGCTAAAATGGCTTACCGTGAGGCATTGCCAAAATGTAAACCAGTATTGCTTGAGCCGATCATGAAAATCGAGATCTTAACCCCTGAAGAAAACATGGGTGATGTTATCGGTGACATGAACCGTCGTCGTGGCCAGCTGTTGGGTATGGATTCACGTGCAGGTGCACAGGTAATTAAAGCAACTGTACCATTGTCAGAAATGTTTGGTTATGTAACACAGTTACGTACCATCACTTCAGGCCGTGCTACTTCAACCATGGAGTTTGATCACTATGCTGAAGCGCCACGTAACGTACAGGACGAAGTAATTGCAAAAGTAAAAGGCAAAAAAGCCGCTGCTAACGCATAATTTAGAGATTACACCGATTAGTTTGTGATTTCACAGATTGATCGGTGTAATTGAATAAAGATAATTAACAGAGTAGATCAATCTAATAAATAGCTCTTAGATTGGTTAAAACAAATCGGTGAAATCACTTCGAAATCGGTGAAATCCCAAAAACAAAAATAACATGAGCCAAAGAATCAGGATCAAATTAAAATCTTACGATTACAACTTAGTTGATAAATCAGCTGAGAAGATCGTAAAAACAGTAAAACCTACGGGTGCTGTTGTAAGCGGACCACTTCCCTTACCAACTGAAAAGAAAATCTTTACAGTATTACGTTCACCACACGTAAACAAAAAAGCACGTGAGCAATTCCAATTATGCTCTTACAAGAGATTATTGGATATCTACAGTTCAAACTCAAAAACTGTAGACGCTTTAATGAAGCTTGAATTGCCAAGCGGTGTTGAAGTTGAGATCAAGGTATGATAGTACCGGAAGATCAGATATTAAAAAGCCATTCGTGAAAACGGATGGCTTTTTTTGTTTAAGTTTATTTTAGCTAAATTTGATATATGGCAGCTTATGTAATATACCCCACAGATGAACAGGAAAAAATTATAAAGGCTTTCCTGGAAGCATTGGAAATTTCATTTGTTAAAGATGATGAAGTTGAATTGCCTCAGCATGTATTAGAAGGAATAGCCCGTGGACAAACAGATATTGAAGCAGGCAGATTTGTTACTTTTGAAGATTTTAAGAAGAAGTTTCCTGTTAAATAATGGGTTATAACGTTATTAAAAGCCATTCGTTTTACGAGTGGCTTTTTTTATGGGTAATAGTTGATTGAATTTTTCCGAGCGTCATTGCGAGGTACGAAGCAATCCCCGACTGTGCAGATCATTATACACGATTTGGCGCAAGTCTTGTGATTAAGGATTAGCAGGGGATGACTTGTGCCTTGCCACATTTTCAGGGCGTTGCCTTCGGCCCGTGCTATCCGTTTATACTACACAGGCATTAGCCACAAAGCCAGTATCCACTACCATCACTAACGCGAACAGTTTGCTATCTTTTTCTTAAACACCACGTAGTCATGCATCTCAAATTTTGCACGTTAGTAGTTTTTATCGGCTCAAATAGTTCTGCGTTAAGTTCAGCTGTATATTGTAACAAAATTCCCTGGTTTACCAGGTAGCGGGTTGAGCCATCGGGTAATAAATAAACACCATTGCCCATTGGTATAGTCAAGTCCTCAATACCAATATCCGATGCCAGTCGTGCAAATAGATAACCACCCGGTTTCAACACCAGCCAAATAGAACGCAGCATTGCATCAAAGTGTGCATGATCTCTTGCAAAATGTAGTATAGCGCTGCAAATCGCCAGATCGAAAGAATTATCAGTGTATGGCAGTTGCTCGGCGGTAGCTACTACAAAGTTTGAGCCCGGATTATTTGGTGCCAGCATAGCTGATAACTGCTTTACATATTCTACCGCTTTCGTATCCGGATCAATACCATAAACATCGAAACCATTTTGCAAAAAGTAATGCAGATTACGGCCGCTGCCACAACCTATATCAATAACTTTATGGCAATTATCAAAACGGCCTTTTAATAGCTGATCGAACAAATAGATATCAATATTACCGTAAAGTTGTTGAAGGTTATTTTGCATTTGGTAGGATCTGTTATAGCAAATAAATTTACGGATTAGTATTTGAATGTTTTAACTGCTGTGCTGAAAAGGTAAGTTTACATCCAAAGCTATTAACGCTTAAAAAGTCCATCATCCCGCAAACGAACACTACCTGTATCAAAAACGAACGGTTTTATTATGTTTTATATAGTTAAATAATTGTTTATTAGGTGTTTGTGTTTATGGCACTGTGTTGGTAATTATGCCTGAACTGTAGATCATCATATTATGTTTAAAAACTTTATCAAAATAGCGTGGCGTAACCTGATCAAGAACAGGGTTTATTCGTCTATAAATATACTTGGGCTGGCTTTTGGTATGGCAGTGGCCATGCTGATAGGCTTGTGGCTAATGGATGAACTTACCTATAATCATTATCATACCAATCACAGTGATATAGCACAAGTGAGGGCTACTCTGGATTTTAACAGCCAGGTGAGTACCCAGGATGCTGTGGCTATGCCGCTTGGTGCTGAATTGCATAATAAATACGGATCGGATTTTAAAAGCATGTCACTTGCCTCATGGAATGTTGACTATATATTGGCCAATGGCGATAAGAAGATATCAAATAGCGGGATGTGGGTACAGCCTGTATTCCCAACAATGATGAGCCTGCACATGGTTGAGGGTAACATCAATGCCTTAAATGATCAGCTTTCTACACTGATAAGCCAGTCGACCGCAAAAGCACTTTTTGGCGATGCCGATCCGATGAATAAAACCATCCGCGTAAACAGCAAATTTGATATGAAGGTGGCCGGCGTTTATGAGGACATTCCGCATAATTCAGCGTTCAGTGACACGCACATCCTGATGTCGTGGGATAAATATATAACTACTGAAAAATGGCTGCAAGATTCACAGACACAATGGGGCAATCACAGCTTTCAGTTATTTGTTCAAATGAACCCTAATGTAAGTATGAGTGCTGTTTCGGCTAAAATAGAGCCTTTAGCTGGTACTCATTTTAAAGAGGGCCACGAACGCCTGATGTTACACCCAATGGATAAATGGCGCCTTTACAGTGAATTTGAAAATGGCAAAGTAAAGGGTGGCCGCATCACTTATGTATGGCTGTTTGGAATCATCGGTGTATTTGTATTGCTGCTGGCCTGCATCAACTTTATGAATTTAAGTACTGCCCGTTCAGAGAAAAGGGCTAAAGAGGTTGGTATTCGTAAAGCCATAGGTTCAGTGCGCAAGCAATTGGTTATACAATTCCTGAGCGAATCATTGATAATGGCTATCATGGCTTTTGCACTTGCTATTGTATTGGTACTGTTATTCCTGCCATATTTCAACATCATGGCCGATAAACAAATGCAGGTTCCTTTTACAAATGTATGGTTCTGGCTTGTCGCGATTGCATTTGTGACATTCACAGGTGTTATTTCGGGCAGTTATCCAGCCTTTTATTTGTCGGGATTTAACGCTGTTATGGTACTAAAAGGGACATTTAAGAGCGGACGTTTTTCGGCTTTGCCCCGTAAAATACTGGTGGTTTTACAATTCACCATATCGGTTACCCTTATTATAGGCACAGTGATCGTATTTAAACAGATCCAATTTGCCAAAAACAGGCCCGTTGGTTATTCGCGTGCCGGATTGATAACCGTAATGATGAGTACTCCCGACCTGTTTGGCCATTACGATGCCATCAGGAATGACCTGATCCATACCGGTGCGGTTGAGAATATGGCAGAATCGTCAAGCCCGACCACAGGTGTATGGTCTAATCAGATCGGTTTCGATTGGACTGGTAAAGATCCGTCTGCTACACCAGTTTTGGGAACTATTGCAGTTACCCATGATTTTGGCAGGACTATTGGCTGGCATGTAACGCAGGGTCGCGATTTTTCGAAAGCATTTGCTACCGATACCAATGGCATGCTGCTAAATGAAAGCGCCTTGAAACTTATCGGCTTTAAAAACCCGGTTGGGCAAACGGTAAAGCTTAACGGCAAAGCCTATACGGTTGTAGGTGTGGTGTCAGATATGATCATGAATTCGCCATATGTACCGGTTGATCCCACAGTATTTATGATGAATTATGAATGGGCGAATGTGATCACCATAAAAATAAAACCGAGCGTTGCATTTTCGGCTGCGCTTGAGAAAATTGGCGGGGTATTTAAGCGTTATAACCCCGGCAGCCCGTTTGCCTATAAATTTACTGATGAGGAGTACGCCCAAAAATTCTCGGATGAAGAGCGGATCGGTAAGCTGGCATCATTTTTTGCCGTGCTTGCCATATTCATTTCATCATTGGGATTATTCGGCCTTGCATCATTTGTAGCCGAACAGCGTACTAAAGAAATAGGGGTGCGCAAAGTATTAGGTGCTTCGGTGGTTAATTTATGGGGAATGCTCTCGAAAGAGTTTATCCTATTGGTACTGATATCATGTTTTATAGCAACACCGCTGGCCTGGTATTACCTGAACAACTGGCTAAAAGCTTATCATTACCATACCGATATTTCGTTGTGGGTATTTATCGTATCATGTGCAGGCGCAATGCTCATTACATTGATGACCGTAAGCGCGCAAGCCATAAAGGCTGCAGTTGCTAACCCGGTAAAAAGTTTAAGGAGCGAATAGAGAAATATTTTAACCATTCAGGAAATCCTGCCAAACGCCTTCCAGCTCATCAACCAGTTCGGGCCTGATGGATATACCGGATGCTTGTGGTGTCCAGGTTTGTGCGGCAAGATTTCCTGTTTTTAAGATATCGAAAGAAAGTATTTGTTCTTTATCGGGATTAAGCAATACATCAAGTGTAATAGCTATGCGGTAATAAGTGCGGCCTTTGCGTAATGCCAGAAAAGGTGCTGATGTAACAATGCCGGAAGCGAATATTCCCTTAGGCTCAACCCCAAGCCGTACGATATAAGCCCTGTCGCCCGGTTGAATGGTTTTATGGCTCACAACACTCCAGGTTTCTTCCAAACCGCCAGTAGCTTTCAGTTTTTGGATGTCATCATCAATATCATCCCAGGCCCATTTAGCAGGGTTCCATCCAAAAAGGTATGCTTTCATATTTATATTTATTCCCCCTTCAGGGGTAGGGGACTTCTTATCCTTTCCCCAGCAAATCATCCAGCTTATTGCGTTCGGTTTGCAATTCACGGGCAAGTTTCTTTTCCTTTTCGTTGGCTTTGGCCTTGTAGTTTTTATAATCTTCTTCCAGCTCGCTATATAATTGAGCCCTGTAACGGGCTTCGCGGCTGGCAGCGCCAGAGCGGCCGATAACTATGGCTGCCGTAGCACCAAGTACGAGCACCAGGCCCCACATAATAATATTATAGGTTGATTTATCAATACCGATACCCAACAAACTAACTTCATTACGCTTTGCGGTTGCTTCGGATAATGACTCGCCGCTTTCTTTAGAACTGTTTTGCAGGCTATCTATAGTTTTGGTTTGCAGGGCAAGTTTACCTTGCGATGCTTTTAACGCCAGGCGCGTTTGGCTAAGCGTATCCATAAAGCTTTTGTGAAAAGCGCCAACCAGATCCTGTTGTGATGGGCTGTAGATCTTGCTCAGCAAATAATGATATTGGCCTTCCAGCGTTTTATCCTGCGGTACTTCCGGTTTAACAGCAACGGGTTTGGTGGTATCAGGCAGATGGACTTTTTGTGCTGTTATTGCTGTATGTATGGTTGAGTCGACTGTTTTTTTGTAAATTTTAGGCGCAGGCTTTTTTACTTTTACTGTTGCAGCAGGTTTTGCCTCATCAGTAGCAGATGTTGCCGGTGGAGGAGTAGTTTTTACAGAGTCCTGGGCGTGTACCGCAACCATGGTAATACAAATAAATGCTGCGATCAGTGGCAGAGCAAAAAGCTTCTTCATAATTTAAAATTACACATACAATATTAATAAAACATACACAAAACGGATTTTATTGTTTCTGGTGCATGACTTTATTATGACGAATGTAAGCTTTCATACGTAAATATGCCGCTCATAGTTATATTAGCGGAATGAATATTGGTTTAATAGGATTAGGCGACATGGGGCGTTTATATGCAAAAGCCTTTGCTAAAGCTGGTTACACGGTTTGTGGCTGCGATTTGCCCGAAAACAAGAATAAACTTGAAGAAGAATTATCGCCCCTGGGCATAAAAATACTGGATAACGGCAAGGATGTAGCCCGTATTAACGACCTCATCATTTATTCGGTTGAAGCAGAAAAACTGGAGCAGGTAGTGGCTGAATGCGGTCCTGTGACCAAATTTGGTGCAATCGTAGCCGGGCAAACATCGGTTAAAACTCCCGAGATAGCCATATTTGAAAAATACCTGCCCGAGGATACCCAGATCATCACTTTTCATGGTATGCATGGCCCGGGTTTTGAACCTAAAGGGCAAACACTGATACTGATCCCTCACCGTTGCGATGCGGCAGCTTACCAGCGTATGTATGATCTGTTCACAGCCATAGGAAGTGATATTGTGGAGATGGCCGATTACCACGAGCACGATAAAATAGTTGCCGATACCCAGGCTGTAACCCACGTAGGTTTTGAAAGCATGGGCACCGCGTGGAAATCTGCCGGGTTTTTCCCCTGGGAAAATGGCTCCTATGTAGGTGGGATAGATAATGTGAAGATCTTAACTACCCTGCGTATATTTAGCTATAAGGCCCACGTATATGCAGGCCTGGCCATATTAAACCCTTATGCAAAGCAACAGGTTAAACGCTATGCCGAATCTGAATCGGAATTGTTTAAGCTGATGATAAAAGAGGAGGAAGCTGATTTCAGGGCCAGACTGTACCGTGCCCGCGATTTTGTTTTTCACGAAAGTCGCAAGCCCATCATGTTAAGTGATACCGTAATGAAGGAGTTTTCCCTTTCTCAAAAACCGGAACTACAGAAACCCAACTCACACCTTAGTATTTTAAGTATGGTTGATGCCTGGTACCACCTGGGTGTAAACCCTTACGATAACCTGATTTGCCAAACGCCGCCTTTCCGCCTGCGCCTAGGCATTGCCGAATACTTGTTTAAAAATGAAGAACTGCTGGAAGAATCCATAGAAACCGCGCTTTACGATAAAACCATCCGTGGAGACGATCTGGAATTCCATTCAGCAGTGAGGGAATGGTCGGCCATTATAGGTTACGGCGATATGGAAGGTTACAAAAAACACTTTAACGAGGTGCAAACTTTCTTTAGTCACCGGTTGGAAGAAGGTAAGGCACAAAGCGCCGAATTGATCAGGAGATTGATGATGGAATAAAGGATTTTTGGCATAATTCTGTATATTTATCCTGATCGTTTTCATGAATACCTCTAACCTTACTTCAAATCAGTTTCTTTTAAAACTCAGATTGATATTTGTGCCTTATTTAATTATAGCCATAAGCACAATCGTACTGTATACTTTTTTAAATTGGCTATTGATCATCAGATTTGATCTTATTAAGATCGATGATTCAATAGTCGGGTTTTTGATCCCGGTCTTTATACCCTGGATACCAAATTTAATATGGTTAATGCCACGGATAAAACTGCTCAGGTTCAAAAAAGACTATCCAAAAAATCCGGTGTTTGGAAACTTGTTTATAAGCTGTTTAGTAATAAGTATTTCTTTAATACTGGCTCAGCAATATATCACTACCGCTACAGGAAAACTCACGCAACTTAATTATATAAGCGAAATCCACGACCAGCCTCCGACAAAGTATTATACGGCACGGTATTTTTATATCAATAAAAATATGGTACATGTAAAAGTTGCATTTGGCGTCACTAATAAATCGCGCGATTTTGCGATGGAAATTTATGCTTGCGTGCCGGTTTTTAATAATCTTTTTCCTGATACCAATAAAATAGCTGCTATACGTAATATGGCAGATCCAAGAGCACTGGTTTTTATAAACGATACATTAAGTACCTTGATACGACTAAAAAGGTTAACGACTGATTCGATCAGAATGATGAATTATTTAAATCCATCGCTGGTTATGCCAAAGTATGGCGATTCAGGTAAATACGGTGCTATCGCTGTAATTACAAAAAGTTTTAAATTTCCAATAAAGCCGCCAGTTACAAAAATATCTCCCGTTGCCTGGTTAGCCATTAGATATTCTTCAACTATAAGTAATAGTCTATCGAAAAAAGAAAAGCAACAATCTTTTAAAGATTTTTTGAGAAAGACGAATTATGACTTCATGAATAAGCAACTGGATAAATTTGTTTACTTATCACGACTGCCTTATAATCAGCAATTGAGAAGTTACACAACAGCTATAAAATCACGGGATGATGTTGAAGAACTATACAATGATCCAACTATTCTCTCGCCGGAATATACTCCATTTGCAGAAAGAAATGGCAATAAGTTGGCTTGGACGCTGGTTGTATTATTATCAGGATCGATAATATTTCTAATTATCCTGTTCTTAACGCCTTTAAAAAATCCTCAAAAAGCTATAGAATAGCTGGATTAATCTTCCTCCCTCAACCGCTCATCGGTATAAGTGATCTGCGTTTTGCCGTGTGCTTTGGGTTTGCCGTATTCATCAATACTTACAAATACTATTTTATCAACGGTAAGGATGGTTTTGTGTGAGATCTTGTTGCGTACTTCGCAGGCAAGCGTAATAGAGGTATGGCCAAAATGGGTTGCTTTAATGCCCAGTTCAATAATATCACCCTGACGGGCAGAGTTGATGAAGTTAATTTCAGACATGTACTTGGTAACGCAGCTATTGGTTCCCAGTTGAATGATGGCGTATATAGCGGCTTCCTCATCTATCCAGCGCAGCAGGCTGCCGCCAAATAATGTACCGTGTGCGTTAAGGTCTTCGGGTTTTACCCATTTACGAGTGTAAAAATTCATTGTAATACAGTATAAACCGCAAAAGTACATATAATGTTAAACTCTGCAATCGCCAGTTATTATAGTTCTGGATAAGGCGCAGAGATAGAGTGTTCTTACCTATTGGAAAAGTAAATTGGTATGGTTAGCTTGGTATATAAATTAGTTATCCATCCAATCTAACCTGCTGATCATGAAAAACTTATCTGGTAAAATTATTATGGTATTACTTTTTTGTATAACAGTATCAAATACATTCGGTAAAACCCAATCCCCAAAAACAGTATTATCCGGGTTCAATTTACTTGATACTACAGGAAAAGCAGCAACAGCAGATACCCCTGTTTTAAACTCTTATGGTGGCAAAGTGTATATATTTAATCAGAGTTTACGGGTTAATGAATGTAAAAATGCAGTTGGTGATACCTTGCTCACTACACACCCAATTGCGCCCAAAGGATCAAGGTTTACTGTAGCATCTGTAATGCCGAATGGAGATCTGGTGATTTCATTTTGGATATGGACGATAGATAAAGGAACCCAGACTGATCCCGATGCTTCAGCCAGGGCGATTAGTGGCACAGAAACGCATGACAAAAAGTACTTTGAGAATAGGGATCGTTTAATTGAACGTGAAACGTTTAACTTTAAACAGTATGCGGAGTTGCCTTTCGCACCTGCAAGTATTCATTCATTAAATGACAACAGGCGGTTTTTTATTCTAAATAAAGCAAACTTCAATAAATTTTGTTCAGTGTATGTCAGTGTCCCTATATGGAATATCGATTTTGGAGTTTTAAGTACCCCGTTTAAACTCAGGTTTAACAGGTTTTCGTTCAGTAATAACTTAAGTGTGGGTGGGGCTGTGTATATCCAAAAGAAATTTGATTTTGATTGGTCGTGGGGATTTGTTTTTGGCTTATCGTTATCTTCCGTAACGCTTGATGCAGCATCAACCAATGTTTACCCCGATGGTACTACCGAGGCTACAAAAGCAAACAGTAGTACTTCACCTTTATCAACCAGCACAACACGGCCCGCCTTTACACCATCCTTACATTATTTAATATCGTATAAAAATATTAGTTTCCTTATTGGTGGCGGGTTCGACTTTATTAGTAAAACCACAAATGTTGCTACCCCAACCAACCCCGAGGCCGGTTGGATGTATAATGGCAAACCCTGGCTCGGTATAGGGTTTGGTATTAGTTTATTTAACAATAGTTCATCATCAGGTGCAACCCCTGCAATAAAAGCACAGTCAGCAGGTCAGTAACGCCGCTGTTAATTACTTTTTTGCGGTGAACAACGTCCACGGATAGGCTTTCATATCGCGCAGGTATTTGCTTTGGTAACTATATTCTGGATGCTTTTTAAAGAAGGGCGCTGCTAAAAAGTCGGCTCCGCCGGGATGGCCCATGTGCGCCCAAAGCTGCATCTTATTCGCTAAGTCGGTTGTGGTAACCTTGCCCTGCACGGCACCCATGGGGAAATAAGGGCCTTCGCTCCATTCAGGCACGCCTCTCGGGTCTTCGTCAACGTGCCCGTCTATCACACAACGGTCAAAAGCATTTTTCTTATTTAAGGCATCATAGGTATCACCTTCAATAACTTTTCCTGCAGAATCGGTAAGCTTTCCTTTATAATCAACCGCGACCAGTTTCTGCATGCGTAATTTGCGTGCGTTGGGCGAGTTGGTAGGATCGTTGACATTAAAGGTAGTTTCTTCCTTTATCAATTTAGGGTCGCTCGGGAAATTTGAACCTATCATAGCCGTATCTTTCGAGCGCCATACCTTGTAATCCTTTAACCCCAACTCAAGCTTGGCAACCTCATTGGTTTTGGTATCGCCAATCAGCCAGTCGTTGGCGTAACCGCCGTTGTTGCCGGTGGTCATTATTTTTATTACATCATCAATGCTATTGGCATATTGTGCAGCTTTGCGCGCGCGGACAAACTCAGGGGTTTGGGTAGTATCAAAACCTTCGAAACCGGTTATGGTAGTTTCGGTAATTAATATGCCGCTGTTGGTTACAACAAAATCATCGCCACTGTGTATAAAACCCGGTGCGCAGTCCATTAATATATGATTACCTTTTTCGGGTTTTATATCGGCTATTACGTTCCAGCGTTCGCCCTCTATGTAGTCCGTCCAGTTATTGTGGCCTATTACTATTTTACCATCTTTGGTATAACTTCCGGTTGCAATAAACGCGCTGCAATTACCGGGGGCCTTGTTATTACCACTGCCAGGTTTTAGCTTATTCTCCAGTCCGGGTACATAATATGATGATAACTCGATGTTTGCATTCAGCGCGGTAATATCTAAGGTATCGTATTTCATGCCGCGGGCTTGCAGTCCTTCGGCTATGCCCCTAATCTCGGCCTGGTATTCAGTATCAATTTTAGCCCATAAAAATCTTTTGGATGCCGCACGGTAAAAGGCCCAATCCTTTTTGCTGGTATGTGGCAGGTAAAACTGCATCACCTTTATTAAAGTGTCAATTTCTTTGGATAATAAATAACCGTGCTGGTAGCCAATGTCTGATGGCGAGCCGGACAAGTGCACGTAGATCCAGCCGTTCTTATCTTCGCGGGTGGCATTACCCAACCGGTTATGTTCAGCGGGTTTTTGCTTGCAGCCGAAAGAAAATACAGTAATAAGGAGTATAACTCCCAATTTGGTGAGATTCTTCATGGGGATAATAAATAAGATCAGTTAAATAGCAGTTCAATTTAAGAAAAAAAAACAGTCTTATAAAATATTCAACTGATTATCTAGCTATTCTTCATCACCACTAAATATACAGCCTTCTTCTCGGGCATAGCATATTTAGGGTTATCGTAATTCTCAACGGTTTGGATAGTTGCGGGATCAAAAGATTTACCCAGCATGGTTTCTGCATCATCGATGGAGTAGGGAACGCCTTTTATAAAGAAAACAAAACCGTAGTTGGATCTTCTCAGGTTTTTCATATAGGTTGGTACATTAGCACCCGTAAGACCAAAACTTATGGGTACCGTGTATTGTACTTTCACCGGTTTGCTATTTTGTATAGCCGGTTTCCACAGCGGCGACATTGAAATAACCCGCACTGCCTCAGATTCGCAACCGGCTCCCAGGCAATTAAGCGGTTTTACATCGGCCATTGAACCATCTATATCAACAACAAATGTAACAAGCACCTTACCTTCAATACCTAGAAGCTGCGCAACATCGGGATACCTTAAATTATCGCTTATATATTTATAAAATCCTTTCACACCACCCGGAAATATAGGTTCTCTTTCTACGGCATTAAAAATCTGTGTTGTTTTATGACTTTTTACAGTGTCCTGTGCATAAGCAATGCCGAATGATCCTGTCAGGGTTATTATTATCGAAAAGAAGAGTTTAGGATATTTCATGTAGTAAAAAATAATTTATTTGATTTGGGTGTAAGTGGATATTGTATCAATGATCGCCTTCTCATTACTTTATAATTGCAACGTATCCACTTAGTTTTGGAGAGCCATTATTCAGGTCGATAAGATAATAATACGTGCCAAACGGAACTGGTTTGCCGTTTACACAACCGTTCCAATGGTCGCCATATCCTTTCGAATAAAATAATTGCATGCCGTAACGGGAATAAACGCTTACTGTACAATTTGGATAATAGGCCAGGTCCGGAATATCCCAATAATCATTAACGCCATCATTATTGGGTGTAAAAGCATTGGGTATTTTAATTGCCAGGGGCGAAAGTATTTTTAAGTAGATAGGCTGGCTGATAACAGATGGGGTGCAACCAGTACTCATAAAAACAGTGCAGGTAACATTATCGCCATTATTAAAGGTAGTACCGGCAAAGTTAGCGCTATTGCTGCCGGCATTTACACCATTTACCTGCCATTGATAAACCGGATTTTGCCCAACGTTTATAGTTGATGCCGTAAAATTTACAGGCAGGCCTGCATATGTGGTGGTTGTTGAAGCATTTATAATAACCGACGGAACCGGATTATCTGGCGAAAGCAGATCTGTTTTTATGCTGTTTGATTTAGCCGAAGGGTTAATGAGGCATGGTGAGTTACTGGTTAATGTGCAGGTAACCAAATCTCCGTTATTCAAATTATCGGTGGTGAAGGTAATTGCAGATGCACCTGTATTTATACCATTTACCTGCCATTGATACACCGGGTTATCGCCGCCGTTAGTGGGTTGCGCTGTAAAGGTTACAGAAGTTCCGGCGCAAAAAGCCGTTTTTTGTGATGATGTAATTGCAATTGTAGGTTGTACATACGGGTTTACAGCAATGCCGGTTATGCTATTGGAGGTGCCGCTTGCCATGCATGAAGATTGATCGGTTACTATGCATTGTACAACATCAGTAGCATTAACATTTTTATTTATAAAAGTTGGGCTGCTGGTACCTGTGTTTTGCCCGTTAACCTGCCACTGATAATTAAGATTGCCGGTAACGTTATTTACCTCAGCCGAATAGGCAACAGGTGTGCCCGTGCAAATTGAAGTATGATCGGCGGTAATAACAACGGCAGGAGTAATTGCTGCATTAACTGTTAATGTTTGTGATTTGGGTATAGCAGTTTCAAATAAATCATTACCGTTTTGTGAAACGCTTATGATTGTAGTGCCTGCACCTGTTATATGTATGACACCTTGCGAAGATATGGTAGCCACTGCTGTATTACTACTGGCATAGGTAAGCGGGAGAGTATTGTTTGTACTTACTGCATTTGCAGGGAAGTCGGCATCACAGCTAATTTTTGCAGGTAGAACCGGGAAGGTTATAACCTGTGTTTCCGTCACTATTAATTCTACAGTAACAGGCGTGGCAGAGCTATAGTTGCTATCCCCCGTTTGTGTTGCAGTAATATAAGTTATGCCAGGCGCAATCAAATGTACCAATCCGTCGGGCGTAATTGTTGCTACAGCCGTGTTGCTGCTGGTAAGCACAATAGGGGTTTCGGTATTTGTGCTGGTTACATTTGGGTTAATATTAGCATTAGGGTCTACGTTACTCACCAGTAATGGAGGAAAGGTAATTAATGAAGGTAGTAGGGCCGTTGTTAAATTATTCAGTAATACTGAAACTGTGGTTGCATTACTATTACCAACTATAATGTCGGGTTTTCCATCCCCATTTACGTCTGCAATATTAGCACTCCTGGGGTAATTTCCTGTGGCATAATCTATATGCGGATTAAATGAAATATTTCCGCCACCGGAGTTTACAAGCACTGAAACAGTATTGTCCACTTGATTAGTTACCGCAATATCGGGTTTACCATCACCATTAATATCACCTGATGTGATGCTAAAAGGGTTGGTGCCCGTAGCAAAATCCTGCCCTGGTGAAAAGCTTATAGTACCCGGTGAGGAGTTGTTTTTAAATACGGATATGGTACCGGGCGAATTATTGTTTGCAACAGCAACATCTAATTTTCCATCGCCATCAAAATCCCCTGTTGTAATACTTTCGGGGCTGCTGCCTTCTGAAGTGTTAAGAACCAATTCTGGTGCGAATGAAATATTCCCGCTGACCGATGTATTTTTCAGTACCGAGATCGTACCTGATCCTTGATTCGGAACCAGTATATCTGGCTTCCCATCTCCATCAATATCGGCTGTTGTTAAACTCCTGGGGTAATAACCAACCGGCAAACTAATACCCGGGGCAAAAGAAATTGAGCCTGTTGCTGTCGTTATATTCCGAAATACTAAAATAGTAGCAGGGAAACTGGCCTCATTTGTTATCGCAACATCTGGCCTGCCATCGCCGTCAAAATCAGCAATTGATACACCGTATGGGTTTGTGCCTGTTTGAAGTACTGGTTGTGATGAAAATGTGATATTATTATTTGCACTTGTATTTAAGTATACAGATACAGTATTAGTGTTGAAGTTTGCTACTACAATATCCGGCTTTCCATCTCCATCAAGGTCTCCTTCAGCAACGTCGATGGGGTAAGTGGCTGATGGGTATATTATATTAGGCGCAAAAGAAAGATTACCTGAATTGCTCGTGTTTTTTAATATGTCAAAATTATTACTACCCGAGTTTACTGCTACTATATCAGTTTTGCCGTTCCCATCTAAGTCTATCGGAACAGTGCCGTACACGTTGGATCCTGTTTGGAAATCTATTTTATTACTAAAGGTTTGGGCATTTATAACGGTGGCTGAGTTAAAGGTTAACATAAACGGTTTCTCCGAATATGCTGTAAAGCCATTAGCCGTAACAGTAATAGGCTCGTAATTAGCACCCGATGGTACTGTTACATTTATTTGCGTATTATTTTGGTTAACTACAGTTGCTTTAGCTGCTCCAAAATAAACAACGGCCCCGTTGTTACCGAGGTTAGTGCCATTAATGGTTATAAGTGTTCCGGCTGTGCCGCTGGATGGGCTAAATGATGTAATCTTCGGGCTTTGGCCAGCAGCGTTTATCCTGATCAGAAGAAATAGTAGAAAGGAAATAAATAATTGTTTGCGCATTAAAAAAATCAATTACTTATTGTTAGATGATAAGGTGCAGGCATGCTGTATTAAATTGTTCTCAAATATAATCTGTACACATTAAGTTTACTAACTAATAGAGGGTATTATAGCCAATTCCATGAAATTTATTATATTGATATATAAGCACCAGGTGGGTTATATATCCTTTTTTAAATCCCACGGCATATTATAATTGATAAAAAGGAATGATTGCTGATTCTACTGCCGCTGATCAAAGCGATCCACTCGTGTGTGCTCGTTTAACGAAGCTAATAAGCCAACCCGCCAATTAGCCGTTTAAACGCCTTTTTTTCGCCGGTTAACCACTTGATTTCGATTTTTTTATAACCTTATCCCACCTAAATTCCTCTTCTCAAAATATTTATAAAAAAATAACTTGTTAACTATTTGAGAATTAATCTAAAATATCTATCTTTGCCGTCCCTTAACGGGGGAATAATATGCCTTGAACGAAGCCCTACTGCTTCGATGGGCACAAACTAAAAAAGAAAATGTCAGGAATTATTGGTAAAAAAGTAGGAATGACCAGCATTTTCGATGAAACAGGGAAGAATATTCCTTGCACGGTAATCGAAGCTGGCCCTTGCGTTGTAACACAAGTTAAATCTGTGGATACAGACGGATATGCTGCCGTACAGTTAGCATATGGTGAGAAAAAAGAAAAGAACACCTCAGGTCCTTTAAAAGGTCACTTCCAAAAAGCAGGTACGACTCCTAAGCGTAAACTTGTTGAATTCAAAACTTTCGAAGACGAAAAAAATCTTGGTGACACTGTTACTGTAGAGATTTTCGCTACGGGAGATTTTGTGGATGTGGTTGGTACATCTAAAGGTAAAGGTTTTCAGGGCGTAGTTAAACGTCACGGTTTTGGTGGTGTGGGTATGCAAACTCACGGTCAGCACAATCGTTTACGTGCGCCAGGTTCATTGGGTGCCTCATCATGGCCTTCACGTGTATTTAAAGGTATGCGTATGGCTGGTCAAATGGGTAATGAGCGTGTAAAAGTTCAAAACGTACAAGTTTTGAAAGTTTATCCGGAGCAAAACCTGTTAGTAATTAAAGGTTCCATCCCTGGAGCTAAGGGTTCATTCGTAATAGTGGATAAATAAGATGGAAGTTAAAGTATTAAATGTATCAGGTAAAGAAACAGGTGCCAAGGTGCAACTTCCTGAGTCCGTATTCGGTATCGAACCTAATGATCATGCTATCTATCTTGATGTTAAGCAGTTTTTAGCTAACCAACGTCAGGGTACGCACAAATCAAAACAGCGTAATGAAATTGCAGGTTCAACCCGCAAATTATATAAGCAAAAAGGTACAGGCGGTGCCCGTGCAGGTAGCGTAAAATCACCATTGTTTAATGGTGGTGGCCGTGTATTCGGTCCGCAACCACGCGATTACAGCTTCAAGTTAAACAAGAAGCTTAAAGCGCTGGCACGTAAATCAGCCTTATCATACAAAGCAAAAGACAATAGCATTTTAGTGTTGGAAGATTTCAACTTTGATTCAATCAAAACTAAAAACTATATCAAATTGCAAGCCGACCTTAATGTTACTAATGATAAAACATTATTAGTATTAGCAGGTGTGGAAAATAACAATGTGTATTTATCAAGCAGGAATCTGAAAAAAACTAAGGTGATTTCAGTTGAGCAGCTAAACACTTATGATGTGTTAAACGCTGGTAAACTTTTATTAACCGCAGGTGCCGTTAAAACTTTGGAGGAAGCATTAGCTAAGTAATTATGGAAATTTTAAAAAAACCCTTACTTACTGAAAAAGTAACTCAATTAACTGAGAAGCTTAACCGTTATGCTTTCATAGTTGATCCAAGAGCTAACAAAATTCAGATTAAGGCAGCAATAGAAAAAATGTACGGTGTTACCATTACAGATGTAAACACCATGAGGTACGTTGGTAAATTAAAAAGCCGCAATACAAAAGCAGGCGCCGTTAGCGGTCGTGCTGCAGCGTATAAGAAAGCGATCATCACGCTGAAAGACGGTGAAGTTATAGACTTTTACAGCAATATAATATAGAGATGGCAGTTAAAAGATTTAAACCGGTTACACCGGGTACCCGTTTCAGAGTTGATGTATCTAATTCAGATATCACAACTAACGTACCTGAAAAATCGTTGGTTGAAGCAGCCAACACACGTTCAGGTGGTCGTAACAACAGCGGTAAAATGACTATGCGCTACTTAGGTGGTGGTCATAAACAAGCATATAGGTTAATTGATTTCAAACGTAATAAATTTGATATCCCAGCAAAGGTTGCAACTATCGAGTATGATCCTAACCGTTCAGCCCGTATAGCTTTACTTCACTTTGTTGATGGAGAAAAAAGATATATGATCGCTCCGGCAGGATTACAAGTTGGTCAAACAGTTGTATCCGGCGAAACAGCTACTCCTGAAGTAGGTAATACAATGCCATTGAAAAATATCCCTTTGGGCTCTATTATTCACAACATTGAATTAAACCCAGGTCAGGGTGGTACCATCGCACGTAGCGCAGGCACTTACGCACAGCTTTCAGCACGTGATGGCAAATACGCTATCATCAAATTGCCTTCAGGCGAAACACGTATGATACTGTCAACTTGTTTGGCAACTATCGGTACCGTTTCAAACGGCGAAAAAGCAAACGCTGTGTTAGGTAAAGCTGGCCGCAAACGCTGGTTAGGCCGTCGCCCAAGAGTTCGTGGTGTAGCCATGAACCCGGTAGATCACCCTATGGGTGGTGGTGAGGGAAGAGCCTCAGGTGGTCACCCACGTTCACGTAAAGGTTTATTAGCTAAAGGCTACAAAACCCGTGACAAAAAGAAAACATCGGATCGTTATATCATTGAAAGAAGGAAGAAATAACAATGGCTCGTTCAATTAGAAAAGGACCTTACATCGATCATAACCTTGACAGAAAGGTTACGACGCTAAATGATTCAAATAAGAAATCAGTAGTAAAAACATGGTCACGTCGTTCCATGATCTCTCCTGATTTTGTTGGTCATACATTTGCAGTACACAACGGTAACAAATTTATACCAGTGTATGTAACAGAAAATATGGTTGGTCATAAGTTGGGTGAATTTGCCCCAACCCGTACATTCCGCGGTCACGCAGAAAAGAAAAAATAAGGCATGGAAGCAACAACTAAAATCAAAAAGTCTGTATTGATCAGGCAACAAAAAGAAGCAGCAAAAGCCATCGTAGGCGGCTCTTCAGTTGCTAAATTACAGAACTGCCCAACTTCACCACGCAAAATGCGTTTGGTGGTTGATCTGATCCGTGGTGAAAACGTTGAGAAAGCGTTATACATCCTAAAATTTACTAATAAAGAAGCTGCAATTCGCGTTGAGAAACTATTGCTTTCAGCTATCAAAAACTGGGAAGCGAAAAACGAAGACAAACGTGTTGAAGACAGTGCACTATATGTTAAAGAGATATCAGTAGGTGGTGGCCGTCAATTAAAAAGACTGCGCCCTGCTCCGCAAGGAAGAGGATACCGCATACGCAAACGCTCAAACCATGTAACACTTATTGTGGACAGTAAAAACGATAACAATTAATTTGAAATGGGACAGAAAGCAAATCCAATAGGTAACAGGTTAGGAATCATCAAAGGTTGGGATTCTAATTGGTTCGGTGGAAATCACTATGCCGACAAATTAGTTGAAGACGAAAAGATCCGCAAATATCTTTCAGCACGTATAAACAAAGGTGGTGTATCTAAAATAGTTATTGAGCGTACTTTAAAACGCATCACGGTAACTATCCACACTGCACGCCCGGGTATCGTAATTGGTAAAGGCGGCGCAGAGGTTGATAAGATCAAAGAAGAGTTGAAAAAACTGACTAAAAAGGAAGTTCAGATCAACATATTCGAGATCAAACGCCCTGAACTTGACGCACAATTAGTTGCTGAAGGTATAGCAAAACAATTAGAGGCTCGTATTTCATTCCGTCGTGCCATGAAAACTACTATTGCTTCAACCATGAGAATGGGTGCTGAAGGAATAAAAGTAATGACATCAGGCCGTTTAGGCGGTGCGGAAATGGCACGTAGCGAGCAATATAAAGAAGGAAGAATTCCTCTGCACACTTTCCGTGCTGATATTGACTACGCATTAGCAGAAGCATTAACTACTTATGGTAAAATAGGTGTTAAAGTATGGATCTGCAAAGGCGAAGTTTACGGCAAACGCGATCTATCTCCAAACATTGGCGGTACTAGTAGCAACAGCGGTAAAGGTGGCAGGCCAGAAGGTAACGCGGCAGGTTTCGGCGGCCGTGGTAACGAAAGAGGCGGCGAACGCGGTGGCGAACGCAGAGGTAATGATAAAAGAGGTGGTGGAAGCAATGATCGTCGCGGTAACGCAGGCGGTGGCGGAAATCGTCCGGGTGGACCAAATCGCCAGGGTGGCGGTCCCGGTGCAAATCGCGGTGGTGGAAATCGCCCGGGTGGCCCAGGAAAGAGATAATAATCAAAGTCGAGACAGACATCGAATAGATAATAAAGCTTAAGAAAATGCTACAGCCAAAAAGAACGAAGTTCAGAAAGATGCAAAAAGGCAAAATGAAAGGAAACGCCAGTCGTGGCGCTGAACTTTCATTCGGATCTTTCGGTATAAAATCACTGGAACCGGCCTGGATCACCAGCCGCCAGATAGAAGCTGCACGTATTGCTGTTACACGTTTTATGAAACGTGAAGGCCAGGTGTGGATCAGGATATTCCCTGACAAGCCTGTAACCAAAAAACCAGCAGAGGTACGTATGGGTAAAGGTAAAGGTGCGCCGGAATACTGGGTAGCGGTTGTACGCCCCGGAAGGATCATCTTTGAAGCAGAAGGTGTACCACTGGAAACCGCTAAAGAGGCATTACGCCTTGCAGCACAAAAATTACCAGTGCAAACAAGATTTATAGTACGTAGAGATTACGTAGAAGCATAAATAAAAAAAGTTAGCAGTTTTGAGTTTGCAGTTATCAGTTTGATAAGCGGGCTTGGAACTAAAAACTCAAATAACTAACAAGAAAATGAAGAACTCAGAAATTTTAGAGCTATCAACTGAAGAATTGGTTGCAAGAATCGGCGAAGAGAGAGCTAATCTCACAAAACTGAAATTTGCACATGCGGTTTCGGCTATTGAGAACCCAACTCGTATTACAAAAGTACGTAAGGATGTTGCTCGTTTAACTACTGAATTAACTAAGCGCAAAGCTGCGCCGGCTTCTGAAAAGAATTAATTTTTTAGAAATGGAAAGAAATTTAAGAAAAACACGTACCGGCCTGGTAGTTAGCAACAAGATGGAGAAATCTATCGTGGTAGCTGTTGAGCGGAAAGTGAAGCACCCGATTTACGGTAAGTTCGTTAAGAAAACTACCAAATTTATGGCTCATGACGAAACTAATACCTGTGGTATTGGAGACACCGTATTGATTATGGAAACCCGTCCGTTGAGCAAGAGCAAAAACTGGAGATTAGTTCAAATTATAGAAAGGGCTAAATAACATGGTACAACAGGAATCAAGATTAAATGTAGCTGATAACAGCGGTGCTAAAGAAGTTTTAGTGATCCGCGTATTGGGCGGTACCGGTAAAAGATATGCTTCTATTGGCGATAAGATAGTAGTTACTGTAAAAAGCGCTTTGCCATCAGGCAACGTTAAAAAAGGAACTGTATCAAAAGCAGTAGTAGTAAGAACCAAGAAAGAGATTCGCAGGAAAGATGGTTCATATATACGTTTTGACGATAACGCAGCAGTTTTGTTAAACAACCAGGACGAGCCAAGAGGTACCCGTATCTTTGGCCCAGTTGCAAGAGAACTGCGTGAGAAACAATTTATGAAAATTGTATCATTAGCACCGGAGGTATTGTAACAATGGATAAGAAAAAACACGAACAACCTACTAAATTAAAGATCCGTAAAGGTGATTTAGTAAAGGTTATAGCCGGTGACTCAAAAGGCACTGAAGGCAAAATAAAAGAAGTAATATTGGCTGATGGAAGAGCTATTGTTGAAGGTGCTAACTTAGTATCAAAACATACAAAACCAAATGCAGCTAATCCAAACGGTGGAATTGTTAAGCAGGAAGCTGCTATACACATTTCAAACCTGGCGCTGGTTGATCCTAAAACAGGAAAAACTACCCGTGTTGGCCGTAAAAGAAACGATGCCGGTAAATTGGTAAGGGTATCAAAAAAATCAGGGGAGGAAATTAAGTAATGACTTACACACCGAGATTAAAATCAAAATATAAGGAAGAGATCCGTACCGCACTGAAAGATAAATTTCAGTACAAAAGCGTTATGCAGGTTCCTAAACTTGAAAAGATTGCCATTAACCAGGGTGTTGGCGGTGCTACCACCGACAAAAAACTGATCGAAAACACGATCACTGAGTTAACTACCATTACCGGTCAGCAAGCAGTATCTTCAAAATCAAAGAAAGATATCTCTAACTTTAAATTACGTAAAAACATGCCTGTAGGCGTACGTGTAACTTTACGTGATAACACAATGTATGAGTTTCTTGATCGTTTAATTGCTGTTGCTTTACCGCGTATACGTGATTTCAAAGGCATCAATGATAAAGGTTTTGACGGCCGCGGCAACTATACATTAGGTATAACAGAGCAAATTATTTTCCCTGAGATAAATATTGACAAGATCAATAAAATACAAGGTATGGATATTACCTTTGTAACCTCAGCAACAAATGATGTTGAAGCTTTGGAATTGCTGAAACAATTTGGATTACCATTTAAAAATCAGACTAAGTAATGGCTAAAGAAGGAATAAAAGCACGCGAAGTAAAACGTGCTAAATTAGTAGCTAAATATGCTGAAAAAAGGGCTGCCCTTAAAGAAGCAGGAGATTTTGCAGCGTTAGACAAATTGCCTAAAGCTTCATCAGCGGTAAAATTACACAACAGGTGTAAATTAACCGGCCGCCCACGTGGTTATATGCGCCAGTTCGGCATTTCAAGGGTAACTTTCCGCGAAATGGCACTAGCAGGTAAGATCCCGGGAGTAAGAAAAGCTAGCTGGTAATAAGTTTAAGTAACAAGTATTTAGTATCAAGTAGCAAGAGAGTTACAGCGATATTCAAATACTTGATACTATGTACTAGCTACCTGATACTAAAAGAGAATAATTAACCGATAGAAGGTCTACGGAAACCACTATCATAAACAATAAGTAATGAATACAGATCCAATCGCAGATTATCTTACCCGTGTAAGAAATGCTATTAAAGCCAACCACAGGGTTGTTGAAATACCAGCATCAAATCTGAAAAAGGAAATCACTAAGGTGCTTTTCGACAAAGGTTACATCGCGAACTACAAGTTTGAGGATAATGGTCCGCAAGGAACTATTAAAGTGGCATTAAAATACCACCCGATAACTAAAATTTCTGCTATCCGCAGCATCGCTCGTATCAGTAAACCTGGTTTAAGGAAATACGCAGGCATTGATAACATGCCAAGAGTATTAAATGGTTTAGGTATCGCCATCCTGTCAACTTCTCACGGTGTAATGACCGATAAAGAAGCTCGTCAGCAGAACATTGGTGGTGAGGTTTTATGCTACGTATATTAATCAGGAGGAATTAAGCAATGTCAAGAGTAGGAAAAGCACCGATAGCACTGCCACAAGGCGTGTCAATAACTGTATCTCCAGAGAACCTGGTAACAGTTAAAGGCCCTAAAGGCGTGTTAACACAAGCTGTAGACAGTGATATCATTGTTGAGCAGGAAGAAGGAAATTTATTGGTTAAACGCCCTTCTGATCAAAAACGCCACAAAGCATTACACGGTTTATACCGCGCACTTTTAAATAACATGGTTGTAGGTGTAACTGAAGGTTACAAATTACAACAAGAGTTAGTAGGTGTAGGTTACCGTGCCACAAATACAGGTAACACATTAGACCTGGTGTTGGGTTACTCTCACCACTATGTATTTGAATTACCAACAGAAATTACAGTAACAACAACTGCTGAAAAGGGTAAAAACCCAACTATCATACTTGAATCAATTGATAAACAATTAATTGGCCAGGTAGCTGCAAAAATACGCTCACTACGTACACCAGAGCCTTATAAAGGTAAGGGTATCAAGTTTGTTGGCGAGATATTGAGAAGAAAAGCAGGTAAATCAGCATCTAAAAAATAATCGTCATGGGAGCTAAATTATCAAGAAGAGACAGAATAAAGAAAGGTATCAGAAAACGCCTTTCAGGTTCAACAGCGCGTCCGCGCTTGTCTGTATACAGAAGCAATAAAGGTATTTATGCCCAGATCATTGACGATGTATCCGGAAAAACTATAGTATCAGCATCATCTTTATCAAAAGATTTTGTAGCAACAGCAGGTACCAAGTCAGACCAATCAGTAGCCGTAGGCAAGCTGGTTGCTGAAAAAGCAATAGCTGCAGGTATCAAGGACGTTGTTTTCGATAGGAACGGTTATTTGTACCACGGCCGTGTTAAGTCACTTGCTGAAGGTGCACGTGAAGGTGGTTTAAACTTTTAATCGAATCAAGAAATGTCAACAATCAACATAAAAAGAGTAAAAACAAGCGAGATCGAATTAAAAGACCGCTTGGTAAGCATACAACGTGTTGCCAAAGTAACAAAAGGTGGCCGTACATTCAGTTTCTCTGCCATTGTGGTAGTAGGTGACGAAAATGGCGTTGTAGGTTATGGCTTAGGTAAAGCAAAAGAGGTTACCGAAGCTATTGCCAAAGGAATTGATGATGCAAAAAAGAACTTGGTAAAAGTTCCAATCATTAACGGTACAGTACCTCATGAGCAAATAGGTAAATTTTCAGGCGGTTTTGTTTTCATAAAACCAGCTGCTAATGGTACCGGTGTAATTGCAGGTGGTGCAATGCGTGCAGTATTAGAGTCGGCAGGTGTGCACAACGTATTGGCAAAATCAAAAGGATCATCAAACCCGCACAACGTGGTTAAAGCAACTGTATCAGCATTATCACAATTACGTGATGCTTATACTGTAGCACAACATCGCGGCGTTAATTTAGGTAAAGTATTTAACGGATAATCATCATGGCAAAAATCAAAATAACACAGATTAAGAGCGTGATCGATAGAAGTGAGCGCCAGAAAAAAACTGTTGAAGCCTTGGGCCTACGCAGGATCAACCATAGTGTGGAAGTTGAAGCTACTCCAGCTATCATCGGTATGGTAAAGAAAGTTAATCATTTGGTAGCGGTAGAAAATATTTAATATCATGAATTTAAGTAATCTAAAACCTGCAGAAGGTTCTACTAAAAATAGAAAAAGAATTGGCCGTGGTACAGGTTCTGGCCGTGGCGGTACATCAACCCGTGGCCATAAAGGCGCAGGTTCACGTTCAGGTACCAGCACTAAAATTGGTTTTGAAGGTGGCCAGATGCCATTACAACGCCGTGTGCCTAAAGTGGGCTTTAAAAACCCTAACCGTGTTGAGTACGTAGGCGTTAACCTTGATGTTTTACAACAGCTGGTTGAAACCTATTCATTAAAATCAGTTGATTTTGATACACTGAAAGAACATGGTTTAGCTTCAAGAAACGACCTGGTTAAGATCCTTGGTCGCGGCGAGCTAAAAGCAACTTTAGAGGTTAAGGCACATGCATTTACCGCAACTGCACAAAAAGCTATTGAAGCAGCCGGCGGTACCATAGTTAAGCTATAATTTTTCAAATGAAGAATTTTTTCACCACATTATCCAATATCTGGAAAATCGAAGATCTAAGAGTGCGTATAACTAACACACTCTTATTTCTTTTAATATATCGTGTAGGCTGCGTTGTTGTTTTACCTGGTGTCGATCCGTCATCATTAAACACACATGCTAAAGAAGGCCTGCTTGGTTTACTGAACATGTTTGCAGGTGGTGCGTTCTCGCATGCATCAATTTTTGCATTAGGCGTAATGCCGTACATCTCAGCCTCAATTGTGGTGCAATTGCTGGGTATAGCTGTACCTTACTTTGCTAAACTGCAAAAAGAAGGCGAAAGCGGCCAGAATAAAATTAACCAGTGGACCCGCTATTTAACAATAGCTATTACCGGTTTACAGGCTATCGGCTATCTGAAATCTCAGATTGCTCCCGATGCCCGTATGATCGCGGATCCGGTGTTTACTATTCTGAACGTATTTGTATTAACCTCAGGTACATTATTTGTAATGTGGCTTGGTGAAAGAATCACTGATAAAGGTATTGGTAATGGTATATCATTAATTATAATGGTAGGTATCATTGCTCAGTTACCAGGTGCTGTTGCAACGGAGTTCTTAACCCGTACAGGCGGCCAGGGTGGTTTAGTAACCTTTGTGGTTGAACTTGTATCCTTAATTGGCGTAGTAATGTTCACTATCCTTATAGTTCAGGGTACACGTAAAATTGCTGTACAATACGCAAAACGTATAGTTGGTAATAAACAATATGGGGGTGTGCGCCAGTATATACCATTAAAGGTAAACGCGGCAGGTGTAATGCCTATCATATTTGCGCAGGCTTTAATGTTTATACCTGCATACATACCATCATTGTTCCCGAGCATAGCTGCTAACCCTACAGTAATGGCGTTGGCTAACTATAACTCATGGCCACATAACTTATTGTTTGCTGTATTGATCATCCTGTTCACCTACTTCTACACCGCTATCACTGTTAATCCTAACCAAATGGCGGATGACATGAAAAAGAACGGTGGATTTGTACCCGGTGTTAAACCAGGTTTGGCAACAGCTAACTTTATAGATGATATTATTTCAAAGATAACTTTACCGGGCTCAATTGCACTGGCTATTATAGCTGTTATACCTGCTTTGGCAAGTATGATAGGTGTTACTCCAATATTCGCACGTTTCTTCGGTGGTACATCACTGATCATTCTTGTAGGTGTTATATTGGATACCTTGCAGCAGATAGAAAGCCATCTATTAATGCGTCATTATGATGGATTAATGAAAACTGGCAGAATAAAGGGCCGCAGCGCAGCGCCTGCGGTTACCGGCACAAACCCGGTTATCTAATTTAACAGGATGTCGAAGATCAATTATAAGTCTGTCGAGGAGATAGAACTCATAAGAGAAAGTTCTTTACTTGTTTCTAAAACGCTTGGAGAGATCGCTAAGGTGATTGCTCCAGGCGTTAAAACTATAGAATTAAATAAACTCGCCGAAACTTTTATCCGCGATAACGGCGGGGTTCCAGCTTTTCTTAATTATCATGGCTTCCCTTTTTCATTATGCATTTCGCCTAATGACCAGGTGGTTCATGGCTTTCCGGGCCAGCAAACTTTAGTTGAAGGTGATCTGATATCAGTTGACTGTGGTGTTATTTTAAATAAATACTACGGCGACTCTGCTTTTACTTTTGCAGTAGGAGAGGTTAGCGATACCGTTAAGAAACTTATGCGTGTAACCAGAGAATGTCTTGACCTTGGTGTTGAGAAGGCTGTGGTGGGCATGAGGATCGGTGATATAGGCTACGCCGTACAGGAGCATGCTGAAAAGAATGGTTTTGGTGTAGTAAAGGAACTGGTAGGCCACGGCGTTGGATTGCATTTGCATGAAAAGCCTGAAGTACCAAATTACGGCAAACGCGGATCGGGCATAAAATTAGAGGAAGGGATGGTAATTGCCATTGAGCCGATGATAAATGCAGGGCGTGCCGGTGTTAAATTTTGGGATGATGGATGGACAGTATCAACAGTTGATAAGAAACCATCGGCCCATTATGAGCATACTGTAGCTGTAGGTAAGGGGAAAGTAGACATTTTATCAACTTTTTCGTACGTTGATAATGTTTTAAAAGAAATAAATAAAAATTAAAAAAAAATTATTAATTTTGCATCCCGGTTTTAGGCCGGATAATTAAGTAATAATCAGTAAAATATGGCTAAACAATCTTCGATTGAACAGGACGGAACAATTCGGGAAGCATTATCTAATGCAATGTTCAGGGTTGAACTAGAGAATGGACATGAGATTATCGCGCATATTTCCGGAAAAATGCGGATGCACTACATTAAAATTTTACCTGGCGACAGAGTAAAATTGGAAATGAGCCCGTATGATTTAACAAAAGGTAGAATAACCTATAGATATAAATAATCAAAAGAGATGAAAGTTAGAGCATCCATTAAAAAACGCAGCGTTGATTGCAAGATCATCCGCCGCAACGGGAAACTTTATGTTATAAACAAAAAGAACCCGAAGTACAAACAACGTCAGGGATAATTAAAAAATTGTAATAAGCCGTACAACGGTGGCCCGCCGTTCGGTTATTACGTAAAAGCACAAACAAAAAATATGGCAAGGATATCAGGTATTGATTTACCAAAAAATAAAAGAGGAGAAATAGGGTTAACCTATATCTACGGCATTGGCCGCTCAACAGCTCAAAACATTTTAACCGAGGCTGGTATTAGTTTTGATACTAAGGTTCAGGATTGGAATGATGATCAGTTAGCTACCATTCGTGGTATTATTAACGATCAGATCAAAGTTGAAGGCGCACTGCGTTCAGAAGTTCAGCTTAACATCAAACGTTTGATGGATATCGGTTGTTACCGTGGTACCCGTCACCGTAAAGGTTTACCGTTACGTGGTCAGCGTACTAAAAACAACTCACGTACCCGTAAAGGAAAACGTAAAACAGTTGCTAACAAAAAGAAAGCTACTAAATAGTAATTGATGGATGATCAACAGGGCGGTAAATATGCTCTTAGATCATTTGGAATATATATTATAAATAAATAGTTAGCAGGTCCGGGTTAAATCGTTAACCTAATAATCTGATGACTCAATAATTAAAAAAATGGCTAAGAGCAAAAAAGTTACCAAAAAACGCATAGTTATAGTTGAGCCTGTTGGCGAAGCACATATCAATGCTACTTTTAACAATATCATCATCACCCTAACCAACAAAACCGGCCAGGCTATTTCATGGTCATCAGCTGGTAAAATGGGTTTCAAAGGTTCAAAAAAGAATACCCCTTATGCTGCTGGTCAAGCTGCTTCCGATTGCGGTAAAGTTGCTTATGACTTAGGTTTACGTAAGGTTGAAGTATTTGTAAAAGGCCCGGGCGCTGGTCGTGAATCAGCTATCCGTACTTTGCAAACTGCAGGTATTGAAGTAACCACAATAAAGGACATTACACCACTTCCGCACAACGGTTGCCGTCCTTCAAAAAGAAGAAGAGTTTAATTAACAGATTTTTAAAGCTAAGATTCATCAGCTGCGGGCTGTTTGATACTTTAAAACAACACAAAAATGGCTAGATATACAGGTCCAAAATCAAAAATTGCACGTCGTTTCCGTGAGCCGATCTTCGGTCCGGACAAAGCGTTAGAAAGAAAAAACTACCCACCCGGAATGCATGGCGCTTCAAAAAGAAGAGGAAAGCAATCTGAGTACTCAACCCAGTTACAGGAAAAACAAAAAGTTAAATACACTTACGGTGTATTAGAGCGTCAGTTCGAAAACTTGTTTCACCGTGCTTCTGCTAAAGAAGGTATCACTGGCGAAAACTTATTAAAATTTTTAGAAGCACGCCTTGATAACGCGGTTTACCGTTTAGGCATTGCTCCAACACGTTCAGGTGCACGCCAGTTAGTTGGCCACAAACATATCACTGTAAACGGTGAAGTAGTTAACATTGCTTCATACCAGTTAAAAGCAGGTGACGTTGTTGCTGTACGCGAAAAGTCAAAATCTCTTGAAGCCATTACACATTCAGTTGCCGGCAGAAAGATCAACAAATATAGCTGGTTAGAATGGGATGCTGCCGCATTAACAGGTAAGTTCCTTAACTATCCAAATCGTGATGAGATTCCTGAGAACATCAAGGAAAACCTGATCGTCGAGTTATACTCAAAATAATAACGATACTTATACACATAATGGTTGGCAGATACTGCCAATCATTTTTGTGGTTTAAATCAAATCAATTCGTAAACAATAAACAAAGGATATAAATGGCAATTTTAGCATTTCAAAAACCAGACAAGGTTATCATGCAGAAATCAACTGATTTTGATGGCACGTTTGAGTTTCGTCCGT
>Ga0116227_10004027_pt1 | contig 32181 bp, 30 predicted proteins | sample S1TSphgellanicum_FD_89693 | JGI IMG/M metagenome (GOLD analysis project Ga0116227, IMG submission 89693) | Host-associated microbial communities from peat moss isolated from Minnesota, USA - S1T2_Fb - Sphagnum magellanicum MG | ecosystem: Host-associated > Plants > Peat moss > Unclassified... | reverse complement strand
TTGAAGTGCCAGTAACTGGAGCTACTTGCTCAACAGCTTTAGGTAGAGGACAACCAGATCCATCAACAGCAGTACCTGCAGGAGTTCCTGGGCATTTGTCAAACTGATCAGCAACACCGTCACCATCTGAATCTTTTTTCAAAGCCTCAACTGATTTTTCTACATTAGAAACACGGTTTTTCAATGCATCTAATTCTTGACGTAATGAAGGATCTTTTAACTCATCATACATTGTAGCTAATGGGTTAGTCCATTCTAAACTTGGTTTAGCAGATGAACCCAAAGAAAATTCTAAACCAGCATAACCGTAAGAGAATTTATCGTTACTACTTTGTTTAGCATAAACACCATCCAAATTATCATCATCAGTGAAGTTCATCGTGTACCCTAAGTTAAAGTTAACACGTTCAGAAACTTTAAATTTAACTCCAACACCTACAGGAATATAAAAAGTTTTGAAATAATCATTTCTGCTGCCAGATTTAACTACAGCATTACCACCATCAGGGTTACCACCTGCGGTTCCTTTATAATCAATAACAGTATTGTTTGCTTGTGTAACTTTGGCTGCATAAGCCATATAACCAGCACCTGCAGTTACAAAGAAACCTACAGAATTTTCACGACGTAAGAAATCAATTGATCCTACATTTACAACTCCACGTAAATCAGCTGCATATTGCAATTGCGTTTCGAAACTTTTAGCCGTACTACCACTACCTTGTATACTTGCATCATTTGATCCAGAAAGTTTACCTCTAACACCGTTCAATTCTAATGCAAAAGAGTGACCTAATTGTTTACGGATATTTAAACCGTAACCTAAATTAACATCCCATCTGTTAAAATCATTTGCACCACCAATGGCAACGATAGGGGCTAAAACACCACCGTTAACACCAATAGACCACGTTCTGTACTGTGATCTTCCGCCAAACACCTTGGCTGAGGAAGTCGTTGCAGGTGCATCTTGAGCGACAGCAAGAGAAGCTACTCCTGTTAATGCCACTAAAGAAAGCGCAAGACTCTTCTTTAAAGTAGAATAATTCATAATCTTTTTTTCTTTTTAAGGGTTAAACAATTTAATTGAAAATTTTTTCAGTAAAAGCAAAATTAAACAAAATTTTAAATTTTCAAACATTTATACAAACTCCGTTCCAAACTTCTTAATAAATAATCATTTTATTACATTTGGTGCATTCCAGTTTAAAGTTTAAATATACATGAAATACTCCAACATTGATCAATCTTTGTTTATTTTAAATAGACAAAATTTAATTAAAGAGCTGAAAAACAATTCAATAGCTATATTTCAAGCTAATGATGAATTTCCTAGAAGTGGCGATCAGAATTTTGTTTTTAAGCAAAATCCCGATTTATTTTATTTATCAGGAATTGACCAGGAGCAAACAATATTGCTTTTGTACCCTGACTGCCCAAATCCAGCGTACAGAGAAGTCCTCTTTTTAAGACAGACAAATGATCATATAAAAGTATGGGAGGGCTATAAATACACTAAAGAGCAGGCCCAAAAAGCATCAGGAATTGCTAATATTTATTGGCTTGAAGATTTTGACAATATCTTACATAGTATTGTAAATTATGCAGACCATATATATCTGAATACGAATGAAAATGATCGCTATGCGCACACTGTACCTTATCGTGATATCCGTTTTATAGAAACCATGCGTTCAAAATACCCTTTGCACCATTACGAACGCGTGGCGCCAATTATGCGCAAATTAAGAGCTGTAAAATCAACAATTGAGATCGAATTAACTAAAAAAGCCTGTGGCATTACAAGAGACGCTTTTATAAGAGTACTAAAATACATAAAACCAGGCGTTATGGAATATGAAATTGAAGCTGAAATTATTCACGAATTTATTCGCCAAGGTGCCACTGGACATGCATATACACCTATAATTGCATCTGGTTATAATGCCAATATTCTTCATTACAACGACAACAACCAAGTATGCAAAGACGGGGATGTGATATTGTTCGATTTTGGAGCTGAATACGCCAACTACAATGCAGACATGAGCAGGTCAGTACCTGTAAACGGTAGATTTAACCAAAGACAAAAAGAGGTATACAACGCTGTACTTCATGTTATGAAGGAAGCAACCAAATTAATTACTGCAGGTACCGTATGGAACACTTATCACGAACAGGTTGGCGAGATTATGACAGAACAGCTCATTAAACTTGGCCTCCTTACAGTTGATGAGGTTAAAAAGCAAAATGCAAGCTATCCTGCCTATAAAAAATATTTTATGCACGGCACTTCACATCATCTAGGCATAGATGTACATGATTTTGCTGGACGTTACACTCCATTTGCTGCCGGCAACATTTTAACCGTAGAGCCAGGTATATATATTCCTGAAGAAGGCTTAGGCATTCGTTTAGAAAACAACATCCTGATTACTGCAAACGGAAACATAGATTTAATGGCTGATATTCCTTTAGAAGCTGAAGAAATAGAGGAAATCATGAACGCTTGAATTTGAACAATACAATTAACTGAAAGCATTATTTCAGGTTAATAAATTGATCAGCAAAACGATAAATATTAAAATCACTTTTTTGTAGGGCTTCGTGAATATCATCACGGAGCCTTTTCTTATCGATATATTGCATCCTTTGATGCTGGATTATTTTCCAGGCCTTTTCTGCAAAGAGCAACTCTTTACGGGTATTATCATGCTCAACAGGTTCCGCAATCCATTTACACAGTGCATCTATACCTATAGCCTGATCTGCAACCGTTTTTAAAATTGGAATGTACTTTACGCCTTGGTGAACAATTTTTTTTAAATTATTGGCAAATGCATCGGCCCCATCGCGGTCAGCTTTATTCACAACAAAACAATCTGCAATTTCCATGATCCCTGACTTTATATTTTGCACCTCATCTCCTGATTCGGGAACCAGAACCAAAACTGTTTTATCTGCCAAACCTGCAATTTCTATTTCAGATTGTCCCACACCCACAGTTTCTACTATAACAAGATCAAAATTAGATGCTTTTAAAACATCTATCATTTCTATGGTTTTTGCTGAAATACCGCCTAAAGCACCGCGTGTTGCCAATGATCGTATAAAAACGTTTGGATTATTAAACTGGGAAGACATTCTAATTCGATCGCCAAGCAAAGAGCCATAATTAAATGGAGAGGTTGGATCAACTGCCAATATAGCTAAACGCTTGCCTAAAGAGGTAAGATGTTGCGCTATGGAATTAACCAGTGTACTTTTTCCTGCACCAGGTGGGCCCGTTATCCCTATAACTGGCACATCATTAATACTTTTTAAGTCTCTTAAAAGTAAAGCAGAAGGACTTATATCGTTTTCAACACATGTTAATGCCCGTGCCAAAACTTTATAATTGCCTTGTCTAATTTCATTCAAAAGGGATAGATGCGTATTCATCAATAAAACTATCTTTGTACAAATAAACAAAAATATAAATCACAAAAAGACATTAAAACATTAATGAAAGTTACAGGTTTTACTTTTATCAGAAATGCTATAAAAAATGATTATCCGATAAGGGAAGCCATTCTGTCTGTTTTACCGCTATGTGATGATTTTATTGTTGCACTTGGCAACTCAGATGATGAAACGGAGGCTTTGGTCAAAAGCATCGACCCCAGCAAGATTAAAATTATTGATACCATCTGGGATGAAAGTGAACGGGAAGGCGGACGTGTTTTTGCCCTTGAAACCAATAAAGCTTTGGATCATATCCCAAATGATACCGATTGGATGATATATATTCAGGGTGATGAGGCCATACACGAAGATTATCTTCCTTTAATAAAAAAAGAAATGGAGCAAGCACTTCATCACCAAAACATTGAGGCACTCCTTTTAAAATACAAACATTTTTATGCTTCTTATGACTACATCGCAGAATCCAGACGCTGGTACAGAAGAGAAGTACGCATTATAAAAAATTTACCTGGCGTTCACTCCTATAAAGACGCTCAAGGCTTTAGAATTAACGGAAGGAAACTTAATGTTAAATTAATAGATGCTTATATTTATCATTATGGCTGGGTAAAACCCCCAAAGGGCCTACAGGGCAAAGTGCGCAACTTTAATCAGTTTTATCAAACAGAAGAATGGATCGAAGAAAATTATCCGGTACAAACTGAATTTGATATGCGGAATGCGGATCGCTTAGTTCATTTTAAAGGAACACACCCAAGTGTTATGCAGCCTAGAATTTTCAATGCAAACTGGAAATTTGATCAAGACCTTACAAAACAGGTCCCTAAAATGAATTTCAGAAGAAAACTCCTGCAAAAAATCGAAGACTGGACCGGAGCCCGTTTGTTTGAATATAGAAACTATAAAATTATAAAGTAGATGCAAAAAAGCGTTTCAATCATCATTCCTAATTATAATGGCAGGCACCTACTGGAAAAATATTTACCTTCAGTATTTAACGCTATTGAAAACTCAGGAACAGTCTACGAGATTATTGTTGTAGATGATGGCTCAAAAGACAATAGCATCAGTTTTATACAAACAAGTTATCCTAGCATCAAACTTTTAATTAATGATAAAAACCGTGGCTTTTCCTATACCTGCAATCAGGGCATACAAAATGCACAACATGAACTGATTTTATTGTTGAACTCAGATGTTAAGCTCACACCAGATTATTTTGCACATCAATGGAAATATTTTACTAAGCCTGATACTTTTGGGGTGATGGCCAGGATTATGAGCTTTGACGAAAGCCGTATTGAGGATGCTGCCCGTTTATTATATTACAGCGGGTGCAGAATCAAGGCAAACAAATTCTATTTTAGTGAAAATCCTTTGGATGACCAGGTTTACACAGCCTATCTATCAGGCGCAAATGCCTTAGTTGATGCTAAAAAATTAAAAGAACTTGGTGGATTTGATGAAATTTACTCCCCATTCTCATCAGAAGATTTCGACTTAAGTTTAAGGGCATGGCAGTTGGGCTGGAAATGTTATTATGAACATCAATCCTTTTGCTTTCATCATATAAGTGGAAGCACAAAAACACAAATTAAGTCTAACTTTATTAAAAAGGTTTACTACCGTAATAGATATATATTACAAGATATACATCTTAAGGGGTGGAGAAAAATGCTTTATCCTTTACAACAAATTTTCACAGAGTTCATCCCTAAATTATTAGCTGGCAAAACTTGGGTTTTCGGGAGCTACAATGGCTATTTAAATCATAAATCTCAAATTGAAACCAGCCGATTGAGGCTTGATCTTTTGAAAAAGAAACAGAATTCTAACCTCAATATTACAGGTGTTATGGCAATCATCAACCAATCTATTTCAACAAAAAAAATTAAGCGATTGTAATTTTACAACCTTGCAAATATTGAAATCATAAGAGGTTTGTTTGAAAACCGTACATTTGCCAAGTTTTAATTAGATTTTTTTATGACGATGTTTTTTATTTCATCGTACAGTTTACATATTCCATTTTACATAAAATGAAAACCTACTTTCGTTTACTATCCTTTGCCAAACCGATAGAAAAATTTGCAATACCCTATGTAATTGCAACGTTGCTTTCCATTCTATTCGGCACATTAAACCTTGCCCTTTTATCACCATTATTTGAAACTTTACTAAGTGATAAAAACAGACCGAAAACAGAGTCGTTAGCAGACAAAGCTGTTTCTTCTTTCGATATCCTTGGTCAATTTAGGCAGTTTGTCAATGACTCCATTTTTTCAAATGGCGAAGCCAAAACATTAGGATATGTATGCATTGTGATTGTTTTATCAGTGCTTTTATCAAATATTTTCAAATATTTTTCTCAACGCATTATGGAAGATTTGAGGGTACATACCTTACTTAACTTACGTAAAACTGTTTTTAACAACGTAATGAATATGCACGTAGGCTTTTTTAATAATGAACGTAAAGGAGATATTATTTCAAAGGTTGCTTCTGATGTACAAGTTGTTCAGTTCACAGTTACCAATACACTGCAGGTCGTTTTTAAAGAGCCTGTAACTTTAATTGTTTACATTATTCTCCTGTTCAATATTTCAGCAAAACTCACTTTTTTCTCTTTGCTCGTTATTCCGATTTCAGGTTTTATAATTAGTAAAATTGTAAAAAGATTAAGGCAGCAAGCTAAAGAGGCACATGAATCTTTCGCAAAAATGATTGGCTTTTTAGATGAGGCATTGAGCGGCGTTAAAATCATCAAAGCTTTCAATTCAACTGAAAGAATTAAGCATAAATTTGATCAGGAAAACATTTATTACTCTAATTTAAACCGAAAAATGGTCAGAAGACAGCAGTTAGGCTCTCCTGTGTCTGAATTTTTAGGCGTACTCATGGTTGCTGCGATTGTTTGGTACGGTGGCTTGCTAATTATCAACAAGCAAAGTAATGCCTTGTCTGCATCAGACTTCATTGCCTATATCGCTATTTTTTCGCAGGTTATGCGTCCTGCCAAAGCCCTAACAGATTCGTTTAGTGGCATTCATTCTGGTATCGCCGCTGGCGAACGTGTATTAGAACTAATAGATACCAAGCCTTTGCTTGTAAACAAAGAAAATGCCACAAACTTTGATGTTTTTCAAAATGAAATACATGTAGATAATGTTTCATTCAACTATGGAGATAAAGAAATATTAAAAAATATTAACTTAAAAATAAAAAAAGGCAAGACTATTGCACTGGTTGGTCAATCAGGAGGAGGTAAAAGCACCTTGATGGATCTTATTCCGCGGTTTCATGATCCAAAATCTGGCTCAATTAAAATCGATGGTTATGATTACAGAGATTTAACAATGGAAAGCTTAAGGGCCCAAATGGGAACTGTTAATCAGGATTCTTTTCTATTTAACGATACCATTTTTAACAACATAGCTTTTGCAAGACCTGATGCGACAGAAGAAGAGGTAGTTACCGCAGCTAAAATTGCAAATGCCCATGAATTTATTTTAAATACTGAAAATGGATACCAGTCTTTCGTTGGAGATAGGGGAAATAGGCTTTCTGGTGGCCAAAGACAAAGGATATGTATTGCAAGGGCTGTTTTAGCAAATCCACCAATTATGCTTTTAGATGAAGCAACCTCTGCATTGGATACCGAATCGGAGAAACTGGTACAGGAAGCATTAAATAACCTCATGAAAAACCGCACCTCTATTGTAATCGCACACCGGTTGAGCACCATTCAATATGCAGATGAAATTGTTGTTATTGATAAAGGCCAGATAGCAGAATCAGGCAGCCATGCTGAACTAATTTCTCAAAATGGTCTTTATAAACGATTGATAGACATGCAAGCTTTTACAGATTAATTTCTAATTTTAGAATGATGTTTAAAAAAAGAAATTTGTTGAGCAAGTTATGGCTTAAGCATACCAACAGACCGCTTTATAAAGAATATAAATGGGAGTTAAAAAATTACCATCAAAAATTATTTAATTATGAATTTAAGGGGTCTCAGCGCTTAAGTAGCCTTCCTAAAATAAAAGAAATCCTTAAATCAGCACCTGAAGGTTTAAATGTAAACCATAGTGGCAATGCAGGCGACATCATCTATGCCTTACCTACTTTAAAAAAGCTGTATGAGCTTACAGGAACAAAAATAAATCTTTACCTAAGGCTGAACCAGCCTTTGGTATTATCGGCAACCTTGTCACATCCTTTGGGCAATGTGATGCTGAATCAAAAAATGCTTGATTTATTAGCCCCTCTTCTGCTAAAGCAAGAATATATCAATTTAGCCCAACCCTATAATGGACAAAACATCCATATTGATTTAGATTATTTCAGATCAGGTATATTTCCATTAGACAGAGGCAATATTGCCCGCTGGTGTGGATATGTTACAGGGGTGAGTGCTGATCTGTATAAAAAATGGATTACAGTTGTACCGAATAAAACTTACGTACAAACAATTATTCTGGCCAGAAGTGGTAGATACCAGAATATTTCACTCGATTTTTCTTTCTTAAAAGCATATAAAAATCTAAAATTTGTAGGCGTACCTTCTGAATTTGAAGAAATGAAAAAACAGATCCCAGATTTACAATGGGCTGAGGTTAATAATTTTTTAGAATTGGCAGAAATGATTGCCGGCTGTAAGCTTTTTATTGGAAATCAATCTTTTCCCTTTTCTATAGCCGAAGGATTAAAAGTTCCAAGAATTCTTGAGCTAACCACAGATATTATAAATGTTGTACCCGAAGGACCCGGTGGGCACGACGTCATTTTTCAGGACCACTTTGAAGCTCTAGTTCATGACTTAGCAAATGATGAACTATATTAATAACGATCAAAAACTAACTACTCCCTATGAAAGATCAATTCAGGCCCTTAAATAAAATAGAAAAGATATTTTTAAAGTACACAAACAGACCGAAGTATAAACAATATAAAATTAAAATAATTGATTACAAAGTCAACGCTAAAAGGTCTGTAAAACTAAATGCATTCCTAGAATCAAATGAAATACTTAATCCAGATAAAATCGTTGATATGGCAACCAAACATAGCCAGATCAATATGATCCATGCTGGAAATGCTGGCGATATTATATATGCTTTGCCTACGATTAAAGCGATAAGTAAATTAGTCAATGTACCTATTAATCTTTATTTACTTTTAGATCAGCCTCACGGATTGCCAATTAACCTGATCCATCCTTTAGGAAATGTTACATTAAACCAGCAAATGGCAGATTTGCTAATTCCTCTTTTAAATGCTCAGGAATATTTAAACCACTGCAGTTGCTACAAGGGGGAAGACATCCATATAAAACTTGATCAATTTAGAGATATCCCTATGTTTTTAGACAAAGGGAATATCATTAGATGGTATAATTACATTACAGGCGTTATACCTTTGGTTGCAGAGCCATGGCTTAAAGTTTCGCCAAGAACAGATTTCTCCAAAAAAATTGTAATTGCACGCAGCGGGCGTTATCGTAATCCACATATCAGCTACGATTTCCTAAATGAATATAAAGATCTTTGTTTTATAGGCGTAAAATCAGAATATTTAGATATTCGGAAACATATTCCAACTATTGAGTTTATAGAGGTTAAGGATTTTTTAGAAATGGCTGAAATTATAGCAGGTGCAGCTTTTTTTATAGGAAACCAATCTTTTCCTTTTTCAGTTGCAGAAGCTTTAAAAGTGCCAAGAATACTGGAAACAAGCTTTGAAGCACCTAATGTGATTCCTGATGGAGAACACGGATATGACTTCTATTTACAGGAACACTTTGAGTGGATGGTGAAAAATCTTGACAAAAAAAGACAGCAAATAGACTAGTCTTAATCGGTCTGTTTACCTGAAATTTTATTGATTAAAGAGGTGGAGGAATAGCCGTTTAAAAAATCAACGATCCTAACTTCACCTCCATTTTCCTGAACTTCTTTAGCCCCAACTATATTTTCGATCTGATAATCTCCTCCTTTTACCAATACATCAGGCATTACTTCCATAATTAAGTTTAAAGGGGTATCTTCTTCAAAAAGAATCACCGCATCAACAAAAAATAAGGCACTGAGCATAATGGCCCTATTATTTTCAGTATTAATTGGCCTTGATGGGCCTTTTAATCTTTTTACAGACAAATCATTATTTAAACCAATAATAAGCCTTTCTCCGAACGATGCGGCTTTTAATAAATAGCTTAAGTGACCAGTATGTAAAAGATCAAAACAACCATTTGTAAATACAATTTTTTCTCCTCTTAGACGCCATGCATTAATTTTTTCTGCAATAGTCTTTCCTTGTAGAACTTTTTCTTCGGCAAGGCGCTCAATAGTATCCATCATATTTAACAATTAATATGCTTCATCTACAGCTGTACAAATAATATGCCCTATCAAAATGTGCATTTCCTGGATTCTGGCGGTTACATTAGAAGGAACAATGATGTTTAAATCACAATAGCTATTCATTTCACCTCCGTCTCTTCCTGTTAGTCCAATCGTTTTACAGCCTAATTTACGGCCTAAATCTAAGGCTTTAATCACATTAGGACTATGACCACTTGTTGAAATTCCAATAAGAACATCACCTGTATGGGCTAAACCTTCTACCTGTCTTTCAAATATGCGTTCAAAACCATAATCATTACCTATTGCAGTAATGGCAGAAGTATCTGTAGTTAAAGCGATAGCTGGCAATGATCTGCGCTCTTTAACAAAACGGCCTGTAAATTCTGCCGCAATATGTTGAGCATCGCCTGCACTCCCCCCGTTTCCAAACAACAACACTTTATTCCCATTTTTCAAACAGGCTGTAATGATAACACAGGCATCTTCTATTACTGAACTAATTTGTTGCGATGATTTATTCGCCACCTCTACATGTTCAGCAAATAATGTATTAATCTGATCTTTCATTTTTAAGCTAAATAATTAGTTAGGAAACATTTCGTTTATTTCATCGTAAGTAGCTACCGCACTTCCAACTTTACTTACAACAATAGCAGCCGCATGATTGGCAAATTCACAGGCCTCATGAATAGAATTGCCTAAAGCCAGAGAAACACCTAAAGAGGCCAACACTGTATCTCCTGCTCCAGTTACATCAATTACATCAAGTGCTTTTGTTGGAATCAGATTCAGCTCATCGCCAGAATAAAAAGCAATTCCCTCTTCTGATAAAGTAATAATAACATCATTACAGGCCGTAATTTCTTTAAGCAACTTACAGGCCTTTTTTAAACTCTCATGGTCCCGAATTACAATACCTGTTGCTAACGAAGCTTCTTTTTTATTAGGTTTTATAATATTCACCCCATGATATTTCTTAAAATCATTACCTTTTGGGTCAACGAGCGTAATTTTACCCCGTTCCTTACATATGGCAAAAATTTCACTCAGAAAATGTCCTGTTAGCAAACCCTTGTTATAGTCAGAGATTAAAATAATGTCAAATAAATCAATTCTCTTTTTAAGGATCTGGATCAGCTCTTTTTCTATCAAGTCATTTACAGGATCTATTACTTCACGGTCAAGCCTAATCAAATGATGATTGGCCGCTAAAACTCTTGATTTAACCGTTGTACAGCGTGCGCTATCTTTAATTACACCATCATTATGAATCCCCAAGTTCGATAATTGATTTAATACAAGCTGACCGTATTCATCATGCCCAATTATAGAAATGATATCGACTTCACAATTAAAGGAAATTAAATTTTTTAATACGTTACCGGCCCCACCTAAAGTATACTCTTCTTTTTGTATTTCAACCACCTGAACAGGCGCTTCTGGAGAAATTCTGTTACAATTTCCATAGATATAATGATCAATCATTATATCTCCAATTACCAATACTTTTAATTTTTTATTGTCAATATTATTCAATTCGTATCTGTTCTAGTTATAACCTTACCGTTTCTATACAATATAAAAGAAATGTAAAAATACGGTTTTAATCCAAACTTACAGAATACAAATTAACGGCCAATGATCCATTTAAATCTAGTTTTATTGATCCCGATCACTAGAAGAAAGGTTAGCACATATACAATTATAAAACGGCTTAATTGATAAGTTAACATCTCAGGTAAAGATAATTGCGAAACATCATACTTTAAGGATACAAATACCATCGGTAAGAACTTAGCAACCAGAATAAAATGGATCAAATAAATACCAAAAGTAGTTTCGCGTGGGCGTAAGAAATTAACTGCTTTAATTTCTTTAATTTTAAAAAAAAGAACAAAAAAGGTTAATGAATATAAAATATTAGAAATTCTTAAAGTGTTGTAAGGGTCTATACTTTTTGCATTTATTAAATGTAGTTCTTCAATTATCCCCAATGCTGCTGTAACAATAAACACAACGATAATTGGTGTATAGGGTATTTTACTTACCAAGCGCTCAAATTTATCCAGGTTTTTATTAATCTGCGCCCCCAACCACAAAAAGAAAATAAAACCAAATAAAGCTACAGAGTGTCGTGGTTCTATCCATTCAAAATAAATATTTACGGTATAGAACATCGTTAATACAAATAAACCGGCACCTAATAGGTAAGAATAAAGATATTTTCTAAATAGAAGCAAAATTCCAATGCAGATTAGAAAATTCGGAATAAACCAATAATTACTAAATAAAAATACACCTCTTAAATGTTCAATAAAATCAGCACCATAATTAGGTCCAAAGTGACCAGAATTGAACTTAACTGCCTTTATTAAATCATCCAAGCACATGGTAAATAAAAAAAATAGAGACCAAAATAGCCATGGGCCAATTGTTGTTCCCACCCTTCTCTTCATATATTGAAGTGGCGTGTATTGAACAAATTTTTCCCCTATTAAAAAGCCCGCGAGCAGAAAAAAGCAGATGGTTCCAAATTTAATTAATTGTGTCCAAATACAAACCATTAAGATGCTAAGCTGATCCGTTGGATGATAAATATCAAGAAATACGGCATGTTCCATCACAATACTAATCATTGCAATACAACGTATTCCATCAATAAAATCAAATTTTTTAGTCGTCTGTATTTTCTGTCCTTCGCTTATCTTCATCATTTTAAATATTCAACGAATATCCAAAAAAAAAAGAGTTGAGTAAAAGATTAGTGCCTTTTTAACAATTAAGTATGTAAAATATTACAAGCAAAAATGGATTAACCTTTTATAATAGTTAATCCATTTTCGAAGTAGTAAAATTTAAATTTTCAACTAGCTCTTTAATTTATTTTTAATTAACTGCCAGTCATGATGTATTAATGATTCTCTTTCAGGAATAATTTTCAGGTCAAAATAGCGATCTACTTTTCTTTTCATACTCTTGATAAGAAAAGTTGGTTCTTTCTTTATAATTTTAATAAACGGATCACTTTTTAAAGCTTTCTTTGTAAAAAGGTGAATGCTTTGACCGTCAGTATAAAAGAAGTATCCAAGCTTATCGGCTATATATTGAAGTGACTTCACCGTATAAAGTGCAATATGCTGGCCGGTTTCTTGGCTAAAATACCACCAGTCTTTATTATCAGCTATATCATCAGGCTGCATTTCTGTTGTAAACAAGAAATTATCTGTAGCGTGAAGTATCTCTTCAATTTTTTCTAAAGGATCTTCTAAATGTTCTAACACTTCAAATGCCGTAACCAATTCAAAACGAACATCCTTATCTAATGAGGCTAAATCAAAAAACTCTGCAAAAATATTTTCACAAAAGGGATCTGTATGATAAAAATCAAATCCTCTATCTCTCATCATTCTTGTAAATAAACCATAGCCACCAGCATAGTCCAGGAACTTGCCTTCTCCATCTAAATGTTCTGTAATAATTTCTATTGTTTTTTCCCGTAACAATTCATTGCGTAAAACCAGCCCTACATCTAGCTTTGTAATTGCTGATGAATATGCTTCTTCTAACCAATAAGGCTTTTCAGTTTGAATAAAACCTGTTTCTATGCATCTAAAATAATTTACTGAATATTTATTTAATAGAGTTTTAGAAAAAATATTTTCTGTTGGACCACCAGTTATTTTACTCGTCATCGGATAAAATTAATTTATTTAAAGAAACAGTTAAAAAAATATAAATATATCATTTTTTATAGCACTAAATAAACCCAAATTTAAAAATCAAACATATTATCTTCATTTAATATATTAAGAAAAAAGCATTGAGTTACAAAAAAAGTGGCCTTTCGAGCCACTTAAATAATTATAATGTAGTTTTAAAACTATAATTCTACAATTTGACCTACTGATACTTGAAGTAAACATTAAATTAAGCGTTCATTACAACCGAATAACTTCAACACTTTCATTCTTGCTTATTTCTTTGCTAACACAGCTTAATACAAAATCAGGATAAGCCTCTACAAACTTTTTGTATTTGGTTGGCTTAAATTGAACATCATTATATTTCACCTCGTAAGCCTTACCATTATTTAAGTTTTCTTCAACAATAAAATCTATTTCATTACCATCGGCTGTACGCCAAAAATGCAATTGATCATCGCCATGCAAATCACGTAAACGGTTGTAAACATAATTTTCTAATAGCTCGCCTTTATCAGATCTTTCATTTATTTTATTAAAATTATTGAGCAGGGCATTGCGCAAACCATTATCCAGAAAAAAGACTTTAGGCATTTTAGTCAGTTCTTTTCTGATATTTCTAAAAAATGGAGAAACAAGCTTTACAATAAAGCTCTTCTGCATTAAATAAATATAGTTTTCTATGGTAGAACCCGCCAATTGCAAGGTATTTCCGAGCTCGTTGTGATTAACCAAATTACCTGTTTGATCTGCAAGTAGCCTGGCCAATTGAAAAAATTTCAACTCTTCTTTTACACCCGCCTCAAGCGCATCTTTTTTCATATAGCTATTTACCAACTCCTTAAGCAACTCTTTTTTTTCCTGTTCTGTATCTGCAAGTACAACTGCTGGGTAGCCACCATAAATAAGGTATTCATCAAATAAGGCATTTATTCTTTGTAAATAAATCCCTTGATAATTTTTACGTTGCTTCATCTGTTCCCATTCTTCGATAAGAGCATCTTCTTTCTTAAAATGCAAAAACTCATCAAAAGCCAATGGAAAAAATTCGAACACTTTCTTTCTTCCCGCCAAACTATCCTTAAAACTTTTATCAATGTAAAAAGCACTACTCCCAGTTGCAATTATTTTTAGTTTAGGCGAATACTTATCGTACAAGAGTTTTAAAAAATTGCTCGGCTCCTTTGCATATTGTACTTCATCAATAATGAGGTACAAGGTCTGTTCATCCGTTAAATTGGTAAGTAATGCGGTATAATTAAAAATATTTTCGGGATGATGATTAACTGCCTCCAAAATAGCCGGATCTTCGAACGTTAAGAAGTAAACGAATTCTCCTTTTTCTTTCAGTGCTGTGGCCAACTGCTTCACCAAAGTCGTTTTACCAATCTGTCTTGGCCCTACAATAATGGTATGCTGAGGCTTATTCAAATGAGCTTTTAAAGATTTTAATGCTTTTGATCTCTCCATATTAAATAATACAAATACAAATATCGATATTTTTAAGATACAAACTAAATATTATCAGATATTTTTAAGATACAAACTAAATATTATCAGATATTTTTAATATTTAAAATATTCATATATAAAAAAAGTGGCCTTTTGGGCCACTTCAATATTATAATTTATTGTGATTTACAATTTTCTTGCAACTTCTACCTGTTCGTAAGCTTCTACAATGTCGCCTACTTCTATATTATTAAAGTTTTGGATGTTTAAACCACACTCGTAACCTTTTAATACTTCTTTAACATCATCTTTAAAGCGTTTTAACGATGCCAATTCACCTGTGTAAACTACAACACCATCTCTAACGATGCGGATCTTGCTGTTACGGGTAATTTTACCATCTAATACCATACAACCTGCAATGGTACCCACTTTAGTAATTTTGAAAGTTTCGCGTATCTCTACGTTAGCCACAATTTTCTCTTCAAATTCCGGATCTAACATACCTTCCATTGCCGATTTAATCTCGTTGATTGCATCGTAAATGATAGAATATAAACGGATGTCAATTTGCTCCTGCTCAGCCAATTTACGTGCACCTGTTGATGGGCGAACTTGGAAACCGATAATAATTGCATCCGAAGCTGAAGCTAACAATACATCAGATTCTGAAATCTGTCCAACACCTTTACTGATGATGTTAATTTGGATTTGTTCAGTTGATAATTTCAACAATGAATCGGCTAAAGCCTCTATAGAACCATCCACATCACCTTTAACAATGATATTAAGTTCTTTAAAGTTACCGATCGCTAAACGACGGCCAATTTCATCTAGTGTAATGTGTTTCTGCGTACGTAAACCTTGCTCACGTTGTAACTGCATACGTTTTGTTGCAATATCACGAGCTTCAGTTTCACTTTCTAAAGCATTAAAACGATCACCTGCTGTAGGTGCGCCTTGCATGCCCAAAACCTGTACGGGTTGTGATGGGCCTGCTGATTCTACTTTAGCACCACGTTCGTTGGTTAACGCTTTAACACGTCCGCTGTAACTACCTGCCAAAATTGGATCTCCAACTCTTAATGTACCAGCCTGAACCAATACAGTAGTTACAATACCACGTCCTTTATCTAAAGCCGACTCTATAACTGTACCTGTAGCTCTCTTTTTAGGATTAGCCTTCAATTCCAGTAGTTCTGCTTCTAATAGTACCTTATCTAATAATAGATCTACATTTAAGCCACTTTTACTTGAAATTTCCTGAGATTGGAATTTACCTCCCCAATCTTCAACCAAAATATTCATGACTGATAATTGCTCACGTACCCGATCTGAATTCGCACCAGGTTTATCAATTTTTGTAAATGCAAAAACTAATGGAACGCCTGCTGCCTGAGCATGGTTAATTGCCTCTTTTGTTTGAGGCATCACGGCATCATCTGCTGCAATTACGATAATTGCAATATCAGCTGCCTTAGCACCACGTGCACGCATCGCTGTAAACGCTTCGTGACCAGGTGTATCTAAGAAAGTTACTTTTTTACCAGTTGGCGTGGTTACCATATAAGCACCGATGTGCTGTGTAATACCACCTGCTTCACCAGCAACCACATTCGCTTTACGGATATAATCCAGCAATGAAGTTTTACCATGATCCACGTGCCCCATAATTGTAACAACCGGAGCTCTTTCGATTAAATCTTCCTCGTTATCCTCTTCTTCAATTACATTTTCCTCATCCTCATCAGGTTTAACGAATTGGATTTCGTAGCCAAATTCATCCGCAACAATCGTTAAAGTCTCCGCATCTAAGCGTTGGTTAATGGAAACAAACATACCTAGGCTCATACAGGTACCAATAATTTTGGTCACTGATACGTCCATCATGCTGGCCAGTTCATTTGCTGTAACAAACTCTGTTACTTTTAATATTTTTGACTGCGATTCAAGCTCATTTGCTGCTTCTTCTGCTGTCGAGGCAACATCATCACGTTTCTGACGACGAAGTTTCGCACGTTGTGCAAACTTACCTGATTTTCCAGCACCACTTAAACGGGCAAGGTTAGCCTTACTCTGATCTTGTATTTCTTTTTCAGTAGGTTCTTCTTTTGGTCCGCTTGGTGTAGCATTCCGATTTCCAAAACCTGGTCTGTTTGTATTGTTATTTCTATTGCCTTGGTAAGGTGTGCCTCCACCAGCAGGCCTGTTTCCTTGATAAGGTGTACCTCCAGGTCTATTGCCTTGGTAAGGTTGGCGAGGTTGGCCTGGCTGTTGGCCAGATTGACTGCCCTGTCCTGCAGGATTTTGTCCTTGACCACCGCCATGTTGCCCTGGCTGACCAGGTGCTCCTGGAGCTTTTTTACGCTTACGTTTACGCTTTGCAGCTTCACTATCACTAGATGAAGCAACTGGCTGGTTTCTTCTGTCAGGCACTGTTGGTAAAACAATTTTACCTATAATATTAGGACCTGTAAGTTTAACTGAACGAGCTTTCATTACTTCTGGCTCGGCAGGTTTCTCGTCTTTTTTTACTTCAGCAGGTTTTGGTGCTTCTTCGGCCTTAACTGGTTCTACAACCGGTTTCGGTGCCTCAGGTGCTTTAACTACTATTGGAGCTTCCTCTTTTTTAACCTCAATTGGCTTTTCTTCAACTTTTGGTTGCTCAACAACTGGTTTTGGCTTTTCTTCAACTTTAGCGGGTTCAGCAACTGGTGCTTCTTCCTTTTTAGTAGGGCGAGTTTTTGAGTTTAAATCATTTAAATTGATCTTACCTACAATTTTAACACCGGGTAAATTTCCTTCTTCAGCCTTATCGTCTGTCTTCGTTTCTTTAGGTGTTTCTACAACAGCTGGAGTTTCTACTTTCGGAGCTTCTGCTTTTGGTTTATCAGCTGGAATAAAAGATTGAGCATTTTTTATCAAAATTTCTTCTTTTTCAAAATCAGCATTTTTTGCGGGTGCATGTGCTGGTTTTTCAGCTTCAGGCTCATCACGACGAATTTTACCAATCACTATCTGCTTGGCTTCTTCTCTTACGATCTTATCTCCTTGGTACTCTTTTAATAAAGCATCGTACATTTCGCCAGAAAGTTTAAACATAGGGCTCTTCTCGGCTGAAAATCCTTTTTTGTTTAAAAACTCTACGGCCGTACCCATGCCTATATTAAGTTCTTTAATAGCTTTAATTAAAATGATTGGTTTGTCGTCTGACATTTAGCTCCTGTTATTTTTTTATTTTAATACAAAAGTAGTGTTTATTTGGCAATTACACCACTATTCAAATTCTGACTTCAAAATCTGAACTACTTCTTTAATGGTTTCTTCTTCAAGGTCGGTACGTTTTACCAAATCTTCTACTGTAAGTGCCAAAACACTTTTAGCAGTATCGCAACCGATCGCCTTTAGTTCATCAATGATCCAGCTGTCAATCTCATCTGAGAATTCTTCTAAATCAACATCTTCATCTTCTTCCCCTGCTTCACGGTAAACATCAATTTCATAACCTGTTAATTTACCGGCTAGTTTAATATTGTGCCCACCACGTCCAATGGCTAATGAAACCTGGTCTGGTTTTAAATAAACCGATGCATGCTTTGTTTCATCATCTAATTTAATAGATGTAATTTTAGCCGGACTTAATGCACGGGTAATGTATAATGATAAGTTGTTTGTAAAATTAATTACATCAATATTTTCATTTTTCAATTCGCGAACGATCCCGTGAATACGTGATCCTTTCATACCAACGCATGCACCAACCGGGTCAATACGGTCATCATAAGATTCTACGGCTACTTTAGCACGCTCTCCCGGCTCACGAACAATTTTCTTAATTGTAATCAGTCCATCAAAAATTTCAGGAACCTCTTGTTCAAACAAACGCTGTAAAAACTCTGGGGCTGTTCTAGAAATAATAATTTTTGGATTGGCATTAATCATTTCAACTTTAGAAATTACAGCTCTTACCGAATCTCCTTTTTTGAAATAATCTGCTGGGATTTGCTCCGTTTTAGGCATTAAAAGCTCATTGCCTTCATCATCTAAAACTAAAGTTTCTTTCTTCCAAACTTGATAAACCTCACCAGTTATGATTTCACCAACCCGATCTTTATATTTTTTGAAGATTTCATCTTTTTCCAATTCTAAAACTTTAGAAACCAACGTTTGGCGAGCTGCTAAAATTGCCCTGCGGCCAAAGCTCTCTAAAGTGATCTGTTCGATATAATCATCACCTACTTCAAGTGTACTGTCTAATTTTGCAACTTCAGCCAATTCGATCTCTAAATCATCATCTTCAGAAAACCCATCTTCCATTACTTTTCTTGTTCTCCAAATCTCCAAATCTCCATTATCCGGGTTTACGATAACATCACAGTTTTCATCTGTTCCGTACTTTTTACGCAACATGCTACGGAAAACTTCTTCCAACACACTGATCACCGTAGGGCGATCTATATTTTTAAAATCTTTAAACTCCTGGAAAGAGTCAATCAAATTAATTGTTGTAGTACTCATTTTTAATTATGATTAAATTGATTAGTAAGATACAGATAATCCATTTTGCTCATTAATTTTATTATTTAAAACTTATTAAAACACTTGTCTCTATGATTTCATTAAAAGGCACTTCTGTTTTAACAGCAATCGCCTTTTTACCTTTTTCTTTTATTGACTCTTCTATTAAAAGAGCCGTTTCTGTAACTTCTAAAAGCTTACCCTCTTTTTTTTGACCACTCAACAGCTTGATGCTCAGGGAACGCCCTATATTTTTAACATATTGGCGCTTTAGCTTTAAGGGTTCTCCAACACCTGGAGAAGAAACCTCTAAATTATAGGCCTGTTCAATTACATTTTCTTCTTCTAAATGAAATCCAACATGCCTACTTATTGCAACACAATCCTGAATACTTATGCCCTCATCTCCGTCAACATGAATAATCAGCTTATTGTTTGGCAACATTTTCACTTCAACCAGAAACAACTCTGGCCGGTCTGCAATTTTTTCTTCTACTAAAGCCCTAACTCTATTTTCTACCTGCATATTTAACCTAATTTCATAGAAAAAGGGGACAATGCCCCCTTCTCTTTTCTTCGATTACGATACAAATGTACTAATATTTTACAAATAATCAAACAGTTAAGCAAGCAATTTAGGCCTCATTAACGCTCAAGTATTTGTTGCTGCGGTTCCAGTTTATGCTTAATCGATCCTTTTAATAGCTTTTCTGTATCTGCAAATTTAGTATCAATATAGTTTTCAATGAGGTAGCTTTTACCTTTTTCAAAGGGCTTTAAAGGATAAAATATTAAACCATGGCTTAGAAATTTTACATTTCCATTAATTTTTTCTTCTTTTTGCAAACCGTCTTCTTCTGTAGGCGTTACTAATACTGAAATAAAGTTAATTGTATCAGGATGCGCCTTGTAGGCTTTTTTAAGCCGCAAAATACTGGATGCGTCAATATGATTAATGATAATTGAATTGCTGTCTGCAGAAAAACTAATGCTTGGCTTGCTATTTGTAGAAGAGCAAGAAATTGCTGCTAATACAATTATGAATAAACCGCAGCACATTATATAAAATTTCATCATTCACAAAACTAAACATTATGAAACTAATTATCGAGATTCTACTCATGGGATTAGCCGTATTCATAGGCGCAAAATTAGTGCCTGGCGTAACAGTAGATGGTTATGGAAATGCAATTATTGCAGCTGTTTTAATTGCATTGGCCAATGCAACAATTGGATTTATTTTAAGGCTTTTAACTTTCCCAATCAATTTCCTAACATTGGGACTGGTATCTTTCATCATTACTGTATTAATGATTCTATTGGTGAGCAACATGATGAACTCATTCCATGTTTCAGGATTTTTAAGCGCTGCTTTTTTAGCAATAGTTGTTGCGCTTATAAAAGCTATTTTCGGCGCAATAGCTGGTGATAAAGAATAATTTTAAGCTCAGTGGTTTCTGCAACCGCTGAGCTTATTTTAATTTATCGGATAATCTCTCTCGAAATTACCATTTTTTGAATTTCTGATGTTCCTTCATAAATCTGTGTGATTTTCGCATCGCGCATTAACCGCTCTACATGGTATTCTTTTACAAATCCATATCCTCCATGCACCTGCACAGCCTCAATTGTCACATCCATAGCCACTTTAGATGCAAATAATTTAGCCATTGAACCTGCCTGCGTATAAGGCAAGCCTTGATCTTTTAACCACGCGGCTTTATATACCAATAAACGTGCAGCTTCTATTTGTGTGGCCATATCTGCCAGTTTAAAAGCAATGGCCTGATGTTCAGCAATTGGCTTACCGAAAGATTTACGCTCTTTTGCATATTGTGCAGCCAGTTCAAACGCACCCTGGGCTATGCCCAATGCCTGAGCGGCAATACCAATCCGCCCACCTTCTAATGTTTTCATCGCGAATTTAAACCCAAAACCATCTTCTCCGATCCGGTTTTCCTTAGGTACTTTTACATCATTAAACATTAACGAGTGCGTATCTGAGCCCCTGATACCCATTTTATTTTCTTTAGGACCAACTGTAAAGCCCTCCATACCCTTTTCAACAATAAATGCATTTATACCTTTATGTCTCAATTCTGGGTGCGTTTGTGCAATTACAAGATAAATAGAGGCCGAATTGCCGTTTGTTATCCAGTTTTTTGTTCCATTAAGCAGGTAATAATCTCCTTTATCTTCAGCTATTGTGTGCTGAGAGGTCGCATCAGATCCGGCTTCAGGCTCCGACAAACAAAATGCACCTATTTTTTCTCCTGCTGCCAATGGCTTTAAATATTTTTGTTTCTGCTCTTCATTGCCATATTTCTCCAGCCCATAACAAACCAATGAATTATTTACCGAAACCACTACAGATGCTGAAGCATCAATTTTAGACAGTTCTTCCATGACCAGCACATATGATATTGCATCTAAGCCACTTCCATTATATTTTGGGTCAACCATCATGCCCAAGAAACCGAGTTCTCCAAGCTTCTTAACCTGCTCAGCTGGGAATTTTTGATGTTCATCTCTTTCGATTACACCAGGCTTTAATTCTTGCTGCGCAAAATCGCGCGCGGCCTGCTGAATCATTATTTGTTCTTCACTTAATTCAAAACGCATAATATTATTATGTATAAAGGTTAGTAAGCCAAATGTAGTGTTTATCGTTTAATTTACTATGGTTGCATAGTAAAATAAATTACAAGATTTTATAACTGCCCTTTATTATAGTAGAATGTTAGAACAGCTAAGCACGAAGGTGCTTATTTTTTGTCAGTATAATAAGCAGACTTAAGCTACCTAAAAACAAAATCAGCAACAGCTGTGAGGAATGTATGATAGTTGCATAGGCCAATCCATCTTTAAAATGCACAGAATATAACATTAATGATTGTGCAACCATCCAATGAAAAACACCAATGCCGCCCTGAACAGGGGCAGCCATTGCAAAGCCAGAAAATACCAGGGCTGTAAATGCCACTTCAATATTTAGATGAGCAGTAGTCTGAATTGCAAAAAAAGCAAAATACATGGACAGCAGGTACAGCAACCAGATGCCAAAAGTAAAACTTAAAAAAAGTGGTTTGTTTTGCACCTTATTATAGGACCCAAAACCCTGCCTTAAGGCCACTACAATCCGAAGCAGCTTAACACTAAATTTATGCCGGAAAAAGTAAACCGCCAATGCCAATAATAGAAATGCCAAAACACTAAAAACAGCTATCCAATAATAGTTGATTCCATGAATCTTATTCAATAAGCTGCTATATATGGTATCATATAAAAATCCGGAAACGACATGATATTGAAAAACAACCATAATGCATGCAGTTAACAAAAGTACCGCAATATCAAATAGTCTTTCGGTAATCACCGTACCAATGGAAGCAAACATAGGGACACCCTCCATTCTACGAACCACAGAACAGCGGCCAATTTCTCCAAAACGGGGCAGGGCTAAATTAGCCAAATAACCAATCATTACAGCGTGGTAAGTATTCCAAAAGCCAACCCGAAACTGAATAGAAGAATAAAGCATTTGCCAGCGCAAAGCTCTTAAAAGATGTGCCAACCAAACCGCAACAACCGAAGCTGCTACCCATAGGAAATTTGCTGTTTTAATTTCAATCCAGATCTTTTTTAAATCCTGCTCTTTAAAAGCCAAATACAACACCACTATTCCAATTAAAAATAGTATGCTATATTTAAAGATGGCTTTAAGGCTAACTGTCAAAATTTATTTCAGCAAGTGGTTATTATCGTCAGGAAAAACAAGTATCGGACTGTATTTCTTGGCTTCTTCTATAGGCAAAGAACCGTAAGACATTATGATTAAGATATCCCCCAGTTGTGCGAGGCGGGCAGTTGCACCATTTAAACAAACTGTTCCGGTTCCACGTTCTCCCTTTATTACATACGTTTCAAAACGTGCACCATTGTTATTATTTACAATTTGTACTTTTTCATTTGCAATAATATGGGCGGCATCCATTAAATCTTCGTCAATTGTAATACTGCCCACATAATTTAATTCAGCCTGCGTTACCCTAACACGGTGTATTTTCGACTTTAATATCGTGATAATCATTCTGCAAAGTTAATAATCAGTTTGGAGTTTTCAGTAATCAGTTTAGAGTTTAGCAAACTCCCTAATATTGATCCCTGATACTAAAATATTGATTCTATTTTATAATCATATTATCTATCAATCTGGTTGAACCAACTTTAGCGGCAACTAGAACCACAAGATTATTTTCATCTTTTGATTTAGCAGGCTCCAGTGTTTCTCCATTTGCAATGGTAAAATAATCAAGCTCAACCTCCGGGATACCCACATACAACGCTTTTGCACCCTCTTCTAACGCTTTCAGTGTATATTCATGAAAATGATCTACAACAAACTGTAAAGATCTGCTTAATACTAAGGCGTGCGTCCTGTCACCGGATGACAGATGAATATTACGGCTGCTCATGGCAAGCCCGTCTGTCTCGCGCACAATCGGACAAGTAAAAATTTTAACAGGAAGCTTAAAATAGCCGACCATATGCTTAATCATCAGTACCTGTTGAAAATCTTTTTGTCCAAACATGGCGATATCAGGTTCTACAGCATCAAACAGTTTTTTAACAATTTGTGTTACGCCTTGATAGTGACCTTTTCTAAATGCTCCTTCAAGTAAAAATTCTGCACTGCCCAGATCAATAGACCAATCCTCCTTTTGTGGGTACATTTCGGTTACAGCAGGCATAAATACAGCATTGCAGCCAGCAGCTCTGAGCATATCAAGATCATGTTCAATCGGTCTTGGATATTTTTCAAGATCCTTTGGATCTGTAAACTGAGTGGGATTGACAAATATGCTGCAAACAATAATTTCTGCATTTTCCTGGCCAATTTTGATCAATGAGATATGGCCATTGTGCAAAGCGCCCATAGTAGGCACCAATGCTATTTTCTTGTTTAACGCTTTTAAAGGTTTTAAGTAAGCCTTAAGCGCTGATATGGTTTTTAATATTTCCAATTTGGACAATCTAAATTAAAGCCGTAAAGGTGTAAATTAATCTAAACGAAACCAAACAAATGCTTGTTATATTGGTAAATAGTATTATTTTGCTTATCTTTGCGGCTCATTATCTTTTATTTAACTTAATATTTTACATAAAATATGGAGATGGCCAAAACGAAGCTTCTGATTGTTACACACGAGATGTCGCCTTTCCTCGAGCTTACTAAAATTTCTGAAATCACACGTCAATTACCACAAGCTATGCAAGATAAAGGATTTGAAATCCGTATTTTGATGCCCAAGTTTGGTAATATTAACGAGAGAAGAAATCGTTTACACGAAGTAATCCGCTTGTCAGGAATGAACATCATTATTGATGACAATGATAATCCTTTAATTATTAAAGTTGCTTCTATTCCAGCCGCGCGCATGCAAGTTTATTTTTTAGATAACGAAGAGTATTTTCAGCGGAAACAAGTTTTTAGAGATGCAAGTGGAAAATTCTTTGACGACAATGATGAACGGACTATTTTTTTCTGCAAAGGCGCACTGGAAACAGTTAAAAAACTAGGATGGGCTCCAGATATTGTACATTGCCATGGCTGGATGAGCGCATTAGTTCCTGCATACATTAAAACTACATATAAAAACGATCCAACCTTTAAAAACTCTAAGGTTGTTTATTCTATTTACGATGATTGTTTTAATGAGACTTTAAATGTTAACCTGCACAAAAAGGCCATTATGTCCAATATGACAGAAGCAGATACTAAACCTTTTGAAGAAGCCAGCTGCAATAGCATGCATATTGGCGCGGTAACCCATTCAGATGCCGTTGTTTTGGCAGATGAAAATATTAACGCCGCTGTGTTAAAATTTGTTAAAGATTCAAATAAGCCAACTTTAGCTTATAACTTAACCGAAAATTTTGAAAACTTCTATACGTTTTATGAAGAAATTTCAAATGAACTGGTTTCAATTGCTTAATTAGCTATTATTATTTAAATATGAAATTTACAAAACTAGACTTATTAACCCTGTTGATAGGTCTTTTTCTTTTTGCTTCTTGTAAAAATCCCGACAGTGTAGGCCTAGATGTTGACCCCAACACCCAGATTACAGGTACGCTCGTGGATACGGTTAAGATTACATCGCAAACGGTTAGAGAATCTGCTGTGACAACTACAGCACTTAGCCGCCATCCTTTAGGCTACATGATTGATCCTATTTTCGGAAAAACAGAATCGAGCATAGCCATGACCGTTGTTCCACCTTTTACAAGCTATGATTTTGGAACTTCACCACAGCTTGATTCGGCAGTGTTGGTTTTAAACCTGGGCACTCAATTTTATGGAGATACAACAACATCTAAATACAGTATAGATGTTTACCAGCTGACCAATACCATTACAAATTATAAAAGCTCTGATGTGCAGGCCCACAATGCTGCTTTGCTTGGAAATTTTAACAGTAAAATTTTTCCAAATACGCCAATTAAGGTATATGATATTATTGCAGGTGCGAAAGACACTTTAAAAACTGTTCCTGCTCAAATCAGAATCCCTTTAAACAAAGCTTTTTTTCAGAGTACGGTACTGAGCCTTCCAACTACAGGAACAGCAACTTTTGCTAAGTTTACGGAATATTTTAAAGGCTTATACGCTGAAATCAATAAGAGTTCATCAAACATAACGGCAACCAATGGTGGCGGTATTGCCTTCATTGATTTTGCAGGTACAAACTCTTATCTGCAGCTGGTTTACAAAAAAACAAATGCTGCTGCAACCGGCGTAGATACGGTTTCAATTAATTTTCCAATCAATACCAGTTCTGGGCCTATTACAGCCAACATTAAACATGACTATACTGGAACACCTGTACAAACACAGTTAGATGTACCAAATCCTTCGGTTCCGTACAATGTAACCTATCTACAGGCGCTTGTTGGTTTGAAAACCAAAATATCTTTTCCTTATCTAAAGAATTTTAGTGATAAGCACGGCAAGGTAGTGGTAAACAAAGCTGAACTTGTAGTAGATTTAAGCGCAGGCACTTATGGCTATCCGTTTTTACCTGCCCAGCGTTTATCTTTATACCGCTGGGATATTGCACAGCAACCTGTTTATTTACCTGATAATGATGTGCCAACACAATACAACAAAGGCGATGTAAGAGCCAATCTCACCGCTCCTTATTTTGGTGGCTATTATGACTCATTAAAAAACAGATATGTTTTTTCAGTAACCAGTTATATCCAGGACCTTATTGATAATAAGAAAACAGATTATGGAACCTTTATAGCACCTACTTCTTTAACGGAGTTTCAAATTACACCCTCTGCGTCTTCTGCAGCAAGATCTGTGATTGGCACTTACGGAAGTTCTGGTAAACGATTAAAACTTAATATATACTATACTAAAATAAATTAAAAATTTTAGGTAAAAACTTCATTACAAATTCATCTATTGTTCATACTTTAGGTGAATTTTTATTTTAAACCAAATTATGTGCGGAATTGTAGGTTATATAGGTTATAGAGATGCCTGGCCAATTGTTATTAAGGGCCTTAAAAGGTTAGAATACCGTGGTTATGATAGCGCAGGAATTGCAATTTTTAGCGATTCAGGCGAAAATATTTACAAAAAAGCAGGTAAGGTTTCTGTGCTGGAAGAATTTGCGTCTTCAAAAGACCGTTCTGGCCATGTAGCAATGGGCCATACCCGATGGGCAACACACGGTGTCCCTTCAGATCGAAATTCACATCCTCATACTTCAAATAACGGCAAGTTATCTATTATCCATAACGGCATTATCGAAAACTATGCAACATTAAAAGAAGAGCTGTTGCGCAGAGGGCATGAGTTTAAAAGTGATACCGATACGGAAGTTTTAATCCATTTAATTGAAGAAATTCAAAAAATTGAGCAAATAGACCTTTTAGAGGCTGTTCGTTTAGCTTTAAATGAAGTGATCGGGGCATATGCGATAGTGATCATGGACAAAGAAAACCCAGACCGCTTAATTGCGGCCAGAAAAGGCAGTCCTATGGTTATTGGTGTAGGTAAAGGAGAATACTTCATTGCTTCTGATGCTACTCCAATTATCGAGTACACTAAAAATGTGATCTACTTAAATGATAATGAAATTGCGCTGATTACCAAAGATGATCTTTTGGTAAAAAGATTGGATAATGTTGTGCAAACTCCACTTGTTCAAGAATTGGAGCTTCAATTGGAAATGCTGGAAAAAGGTGGCTTTGACCATTTTATGCTTAAAGAAATTTATGAGCAACCAAGATCGATCAGAGACTGTATGCGTGGCCGTATCTATCCTGAAGAGGGTAAGGTACAGTTAGGTGGCATTAAAGAATTTGCAGAAAAATTAAAAAACATAGACCGCATTATTATTGTTGCCTGTGGCACCTCATGGCATGCCGGCCTGGTAGGTGAATATTTAATTGAAGAATATGCACGTATTCCTGTTGAAGTAGAGTATGCCTCTGAATTCAGATATAGAAATCCAATTATCACTGAAAAAGATGTTGTAATTGCAATATCTCAATCAGGAGAAACAGCTGACACGATGGCGGCCATTGAAATGGCCAAAGAAAAAGGTGCAACAATTTTTGGCATATGCAATGTTGCAGGTGCTTCAATTCCACGCCTTACGCATGCAGGCGTATATACCCATGCCGGACCTGAAATTGGCGTAGCCTCTACAAAAGCTTTTACTGCGCAGGTAACCGTGCTTACTTTAATGGCCTTTTACATGGCTCAACAAAAAGGCACAATTACAACTTCGAAATTAATAGAACTCTTAACAGAACTGGATAACATTCCGGAAAAAATTCAAATCGCACTTGAATCAAACGAGCTGATCAAAGAAATAGCCGCAAAAATCAAAGATTCGACCAACTGTTTATTCTTAGGAAGAGGAAGTGGTTTCCCTGTTGCCTTAGAGGGGGCTTTAAAGCTTAAAGAAATCTCTTACATCCATGCAGAGGGCTATCCTGCCGCTGAAATGAAGCATGGCCCTATAGCACTCATAGATGAAGAAATGCCAGTTGTTTTTATTGCAACTCAAAATTCATCTTACGAGAAAGTGATCAGTAATATTCAAGAAGTAAAAGCCCGAAAAGGAAAAGTAATTGCAATTGTAACGAAAGGGGATACTGAGGTGAAAAAAATGGCTGATTACTGTATAGAAATACCAGATTCAAATGAAGCGTTTTTACCTTTGCTTGCTACGGTTCCGCTACAGCTTTTATCCTACCATATTGCAGTAATGCGCGGCTGTAATGTTGATCAGCCAAGAAATCTGGCAAAATCAGTTACAGTTGAATAAACAAAAACTAAAAAAGCTGGTTATTTTTAACCAGCTTTTTTAAACACATGTACTCAATTCTTTTTAGAATGGAAGGTCTCCATTTTCATCTGAAGGACCAATTGTAAACTCATCCTCAATTTTCGATTCATTGCTTTGAGAAACAGTAACCGGACTATTTTGTTCAAAGTCACTTTTCCTGCCCAGCATCGTAAAATTTTCGGCTACAATTTCTGTAACATATTTTTTAACCCTTTCCTTGTCTTCAAAAGAGCGGGTTCTTAACTTACCTTCTATATAAACCAGTTTGCCTTTCTGCAGATATTTAGAAGCAACCTCTGCCAGCCCACGCCACAGCACAATATTGTGCCATTCAGTTTGTTCAACTCGTTTTCCATCTTTATTATATGTTTCTGATGTTGCAAGCGGAAAGCTCGCCACAGTAACCCCCCCGTCTAAATGCCGCACTTCTGGATCTTTGCCCAAGTGCCCTACTAAAATAACTTTGTTAATTCCAGACATAAATATTTCATTAGTTAGTTGTTTTTACTTGTCTGATTGCCTTATTTATAACATCAGCTATACTGATCTATTGCAATTAAGTATTCAACTAAAAAATCGTGAATAACAATCGGCTGAGGCAGTTCATTTAAACCAACAATAGAAACCCAATTAAGTTCCCTTTGTTTACTAAAGTTAAATATATAATTTTTTAATTTAAAAAACTGCACATGTATTATTTGGTGTGTTAAAATATGTCTTTTATAGCTTACAAAATAAGGAACGGCATCTGCACCCGCTAAATCTTGAACCTGATTGTTAAAAAGCACATCTGATGCTGTAATCAAGCCCGCTGTTTCCAAGCATGGAAAATCATACAGATGTTGCCATATATCTCCTGCCTGGCGCTGACGCATAATAACTTCGGTTTCAGTTGCACAAACCAAATAGTTAAAATAACGTTCTTTTTTTTGGCCTTTACTTATTTTAACCGGTAAAACTTTAATCAATTCATTTTTGAGTGCATAACAACCTGTATGAAGTGGACAATTTGCGCAGTCGGGTGATTTTGGCTTACACTGAATTGCTCCAAATTCCATAATGGCCTGATTGTACAAAGCCGGATCAGGCAGATAAAGCAGTTCATTGGCCAGAGCATAAAACTCTTTTTTACCCGCCGGCGAATTAATTGCTGTGTTTATACCAAAATAACGGGCCAAAACCCTGAATACATTTCCGTCTACTACTGCACGGGCTTCATTTGCTGAAAATGAGGATATGGCCGCCGCTGTATACTCGCCTATGCCTTTAAGTTTGATGAGCTCATCATGCAAGGAGGGGAATTTTCCTCCATAACGCTCCACGACCACCCGCGCTGTAGCATGCATGTTACGGCCTCGCGAGTAGTAACCCAGCCCCTGCCACAGGTTCAAAACCTGTTCTTCACTGGCCTGGGCAAAATCATATACGGTTGGAAAATTTGCTAAAAATTTATTGAAGTAAGGTAAGCCCTGTTCTACCCTAGTTTGTTGCAGAATCACCTCAGAAAGCCATATTGTGTACGGATCCTGAGTATGTCTCCAGGGTAAATCTCTCTTGTTAACTTTATACCAATTTATCAGTTCCTCTTGAAATGTCATCTCTACAAATTACGGTGTATTTTTTTGTTTTTAAAAAACCTTGCAATTGCATGATAGGTGCATCAAGAAAAATATCATCTTTTATTTCCCTATCTCATTAAAAAGCAATACTTTTGCAACCCCAAAACACTAGTAATATTAAAAAAAACAATATATATAAATAATAAAATATGACTAAGGCAGATATTATTTCAGAAATATCAACAAAAACCGGAATTGAGAAGGTTGATGTACAGGAAACAGTTGAGGCATTTTTCAAAGTTATCAAAACAAGTATGATTGGCGGGGAAAATGTATATGTAAGAGGCTTCGGAAGCTTTGTTGTTAAGAAGAGAGCGCAGAAAACTGCCAGAAATATCTCTAAAAACACTGCAATAATTATCCCAGAACACTTTGTACCTAGCTTTAAACCTGCAAAAGTTTTTGTAGACAAAGTAAAAAGTAATTCAAAAAAAATTAACGTAGAAGCCTAAATAATACGATTGTGAACAGCAGCATCAGATTAAAACAAACCATAGTTATTGGAGCGATTTTGCTTCTGGTTGCTTTCCTATTTACAAGAAATATTAAAGGTTTAGTAAAACCTACGGAAGAAAACGGTAAAACGGCTGTTAATGGTCAAATGGCGAACACAGCACCATCAAATGATCCAGCATCCATCACAATTGAAAAAGCATCAGAAGCATCTAAAAACATCATTAGCAAAGGCTTATCCGTAGAGATTAACGCTTTAGAAAATAAATATAAAAATGCTAAAGGTTCTGAAAAGGTAGAAATCGCACAACAACTTGCTCAAAAATGGGATGATGTTGAGCAGATTACGCCATCAGCACTTTATTTAGAAGTTGTTGCCCAAAACAGCCCTTCATTGCCAAACTGGTTAGCCACTGGAAACCGTTTTTTAAAGGCGTTTGATGGCACACAAGATAGTTTAGCACAGCCTATTTTATTACAAAAAGCAAATACGGCTTTTAAAAATGCACTTGCATTAGATGAAAACAGTATTGATGCTAAAACAGGCTTAGGCATTACTATAGTAAATGGCTTAGGTGCACCAATGCAAGGTATTGCAATGTTGCTTGAAGTGGTTGCTAAAGAGCCTAAAAACATTAGAGCCAATATGAACTTAGGTTTGTTTTCAATTAAGTCGGGTCAGTTTGCAAAAGCAATTCCCCGTTTCAACACCGTAATTGAAAATGCACCAACGCCAGAGGCTTATTTTTACCTAGGCACAGCCTATGAAAACCTGGGTCAAAATAAAGAAGCCGTTGATGCCTATTTAAAAAGCAAAAAATTAGCAGCAAATCCAACCTTATCATCTTTTCTTGATAAGCGGATAGCAGAACTAAAGAATAAAAATTAATTAACAGATTAATAAAAACATTTAAAACTTAAAACTATGCCAAGCGGTAAAAAAAGAAAAAGACATAAAATGGCTACGCACAAACGTAAAAAACGTTTAAGAAAAAACAGACATAAGAAAAAATAGTTTCTTATTTTGATATAGCGACATAAACCTCACAACAACCGTTGTGAGGTTTATATACTTTATAAGTTTTTTATTTATAAGGTTCAGGCTACATCAAAGTTTTTTTATTACTATCCATTTGTTTAATAGGCGTAAGCCTTAAAATCTGTAGCTGTTGGTAAAAGAATTAATTATCAATTCGACTCCTGCCGGAGTTACCATAGCGTTGATTGAAGA
>Ga0116227_10004026_pt1 | contig 32187 bp, 25 predicted proteins | sample S1TSphgellanicum_FD_89693 | JGI IMG/M metagenome (GOLD analysis project Ga0116227, IMG submission 89693) | Host-associated microbial communities from peat moss isolated from Minnesota, USA - S1T2_Fb - Sphagnum magellanicum MG | ecosystem: Host-associated > Plants > Peat moss > Unclassified... | reverse complement strand
AATTTTGTATTCTTAACATGCAGATGCCATGGATGAATGGTCATTATTATAGGTTTCATACTTTCCTGAAATCCAATGAAAAAAACAAAGTAGACCATCATGACAAGATCCTTTAACTTAATCAACCTTATCGGAGAACTCGATAAATGGTTATTTATTTAGTGCCAAGAATAGGAGGAAACCTAGGGCAATAAGCCCAGTGCCTTTGTAAAATTATTAGTTATAATACCTATTGCAACACTTCTTTTCTTTATTTTCATTAGTTATAGGCCGATCTATATTTATACCATTATTTACAATGGCTATCAAGCGACCCCTTTACTGTAGCATTACTGCACAAATTATGTAATATGAATATTTAAATAGGTGTCCTCAAGGCTATGCCCCTTTGTATGATACGATAAAGTCAATGACATTTATTTTACTTCTCTTTTTTTATATAAAAGGCAGAGTCACTTCTTGCGGTGTCCTCTTCGCCTTTTAATTATATCCTTCTTGCCTTTTGATGAGAAAAGAGCAAAGTAAAAAGGCGTTTTGCACTATCTAAGCTTAAAGACCTACAGTCTTCTTTCTTTTTCAATAAGAAAAAGTAAAAAAACAGTAAAAAAATTGTTTTTTCTACTCCAAATCTGATGAACATGTTGGGTTTGACGTAATTACTCATAATATACAAGCCCTCCCCAAAATTACAATGTTATATTTAGATGTGTGTATAAACTGCCATAATTAATAAATTACGGATAACTTCTATTACAGGATTTGGGTATAGCATGACTTGAACCTGCGACCATTAAGTTAAAAGCCCAATGTTCTACCAACTAAGCTATACACCCAAAGAGTCTTTATTATAAGGACAAAGATCCATCATTATGTAATTAGACGATAAATTCATAAAAAACAACAATGACCTTAAATGCGAGCCATGAACATAACATATTGTAATTTATCTACTCCCAAGGCATAACAATATATTCTTTCTTTTCGCAACAAAATATATATATATTTCTTTTACCAAAACTAAAAAACTAAAAAAAGGGAGAAAAGAATTGAAGAGAGCCACCACCAAATATTTGACCACAACTTTTGACTATTTTAACAATCAAAGTGGTCAATTTGCGCCCAAAACCCAACCAAGATGTCGTCTCACAATTAACAACTTCTTGACAAAGTAAGAGAGCTACGACTAACATACAATTTTGGCCCTCTTCTCACAGCCATCAACTCTACCGTCAAATCCTACCATATAATTAAACTCTCGCATACAAATCTTCAAAGAATCCTATAGCCAAGTTTAGTGTTACATCAAGATCGAAGCTTTGGTGGGAAAATACAAAAATATATATCTATTTTGTTTTCAGTCCTTTCTGTGAAAAGCATAATTTCTTCTCTTGCAGAACTATTGTCTTATCCTTAAAACAGAAAAGGCCACCTCACAATTTAAAAAATGATAAAATACAAAGATACGCTTGCAAACTGCACATATATTATGGAGCACATAAAAGATTGCAAAAGATTAATGCAGAAAGCCACTCTAATATCAAAATATGTATTTTTTCCCATCCCAGACAATGACTTTATGTTGTAGGCCTTCCGCTTTTTTGGCGGTCGCAGTGTTTTTATCGTTTTCTCTCATCTCTATGGCCTCCATTTCTTTTGTTAGGGTGCAAAAACCATATTATAACGAAGAAGTGCAAAATAACCTCCAACGTATTTAGCTGCCAAGCTGTGGGTAGTTCATAAAAGTTATACTAAGTAGATTCAATGTGTAGCGTGTTACGCCTTTTTGTAAAGTATTTTAGCCTAATTTAATTACATTAATTTTATAGAATATAGGCTTAGTAGGATTCGAACCTATAATATCATCATTATGAAAGATGCGTTTGAACCAATTAAACTATAAGCCCTTCATTTGATATGCTAATAAGCATATCAAATCAAGCAAAATTTGTTGCCTTCGTATACTATAGGAGGTTGGAAATCAAACGAAAAGGGGGCCTAGGAGAACTAGGGAGTATATATATATATATATTGCTTACTTCTTAGCTCAAAAAGAAGGAAACGCGTGGTTAGTGGCGTAAAACCACATAAAAGTAGTTAGTGAGTAAACAAAAATTGAAAACCACAAGTGCACGGTGAAGAGAAAAAAAATATAAACTTAGGGCCTATGAGCTTCCTTGGTTTGATTTGATCTTTGCATCTTATTTTCTGCACCCTTTTATTTCTCTAACCTTGGCCTCATCACCAATTAGAAAGCACGCAAGGTATGCATTATCGAAATTATTCACAACAGGAAATCAAGCAATTCAAAAATAAATAAAAATCTATTTTGTGTCCTGCTCCTTCCCTCATTAATGAGCTTTTAGAGCTCTACTATCAAAGTAATTGCAAAGGTTAAATACCCCCTTTCTTTGTTATTTTTTTATGTGTATGTTATTGGTGGCAAGTGAAAGGCTCGAACATATGAATCGTTCGACCCTGAGGTGTTCATTTTATTTGGAAAATAAAAAATATAGATTTTTTGGGCGCAGCCTTTTGCCCATGAAAGGAAGAGAGCGCAGCTCTTTTCGCTTTGCAAATAGGGTGCAGGAAAAATGTATTTATTTCCCCCAAAATACCAACACCAAAAAATTAAAAAACAAATAATATTAAAAATGCCATCATTAAGGCAAACAAAGCAATAGCTAGTAAAATTGATATACATGTGCAATATTACAAAATCTTGCAAAAACATCTAAATTGAATGTCAAAAAGCAATTATGTGTATCATAAGGCCATTGAGGGGAGGGAGGTTGGCAAGTCCTAAGAGAATGGGTGGATTTGGAAACTAGAAAGGGAGCCTCCAAATTATCAACTAGGACCCAAAATGATCAATTGTTCCAAAATTGTTTCAATTCAAGTCATTTTAAAGTTTAAGCATATCAATTTATTTGATGATATATTTATTTATTTATTTATATTTATAGGAGAAGGTTCTTGTGCTTAAAGACCTAACGTAATGGTATCCCTATTTTTTGGTTTTATTTTTAGTCATCTTTTTGTTTTGAAGACATTTGTAGCACTTATTTTTCCAATTTTATCTTTTGTGTTCTTACTCATTTTGGCACATTTCTAAATCACATTCAATTGTTACCATTTGTGCTTTTATTGTCACATGTGAATATGTTGTGTTATTGTTGTTAGTGTAATCATAATAGAGGAGCCACAAGGAATGTAACCATTATTTTGTTTTTCATGTTTTTGGATCAAAAAATATATATTGTTGAAAATGATTTTTTTTAATACAAATATGTCATTCATATAACATGAAAACATCTGGTATAATTTGGAATGAATCTAATGAAAATAAAATATTTAAAACATTGTGAGAGTTGTTTTTTTGGAGAGATTCTTTTTACACGACATATTTCAAGGGAGATATTTTTAACATATTTTTATATTATAATATAATGTAACTTTTTAAAAGGTCATAAGAACTTTTAATAAATTTGTTCAACTTACAAAATGAGAGTATTTTAAGAATATCTTAAAATAAGCACTTGTGCCAAAAAGGCAATTGTGATTTTTATTATGTCATTCACAATTTGCGTCATTGTATTTCTAATGAGTGTGAAAATTATAATTTGGTTATCAATTATTAATGGCAATTACAAGGATCTTGCAAATTTGGGAAAGGCAATCCATGGCAAAAATCAACTTAATGGTTTTGACATGTATTAGTGAAGGCTAATGGTTCAACTAGGGGGAAGGCACAAAAAATAAGCTTTTAATATTAAAAAAATTGTAGTGGTCTAATGAATTTATTATAAAGAGTGGGTGTGGAACATGGCCATGGTGATAAGAGGTAAATTAAACTATTATGTCCTCATGTAAAGATACCATGTCTTCAAACTTGGAGTAACAAATTTGAATTTTTATTTTGAGGGTTGACAAGAAGTAGGAAAACATCAAGTATTGATTCAATGAAATCCAAGGCATATTTATAACACTCACAAAAGCTGATGCAATTTAAATTAGAAAAATAAAATTGAAACATTGAACATGTCCATGAAAAGGAACCTAAACGCAAGCTAGCAATTAACACTTGGAATTCAATGGGAAATGAAATTGTTCTTGGACCACGGATGGGTCAAAGATAATGAGAATAAGGAAGGTAAGGACTTGATAATGAGAATGTGTTTGCAATTTTGAAATTATTTTGATTTGAAATAGTTCCTATACATGTGTGGGATTTAGGGTTGAAAGATGGTTATAAAGGTTCATTGGAGTGATACATATTCATCAATGGAGATTTTGGGTTTGTTTGTGACATAGATGGATTTTGACTATTGGTTAATGCAAGAATTGGTCATATATTTTAAGACAAAAAAAATGAATACAATATCTAATAGGAATCACATCAAATTTTCAAATTCAATTTATGCATCCAATAGTATTATTGTTATATACATCCTAAAAGAAGGATATGTATAAGGAAGGTACAGGGGTTGAACTAATGTTATGATCTAATTTTTAAAAATAAATAAATAACATTGTGTTTTTTAGTCTTATGATTTGTGAAGTTTTAGTCACAATCAATGCAATCTTAGGTCCATGTAATTACCAATGTTGTTAAAGAAATATTAGTAAGGTTGGTAAATCAATTTGGTAGTGCTATCATAATAGATATTTGAGATTATTTTTATTGAGAGAAAATGTACAACCATCTTAAATTATGAAAAATAAATCACTATTTGAATTTTTGTCATTATTGTGCATGCTTTATATTTAAGAACTTTAATGGTTTGGACACCATGATTCAATAAGTATCTTTCCAATTCTTGTTCTTTATGTTGATATCATATATATATATATGTCATATACAAAGTTTGTCAAGCTTTTACAAATTTTATCTTTGGAGATTGCAATATTGTGGTTTTTTTCATGGTATTTATTCTAATATTTCTTATTTTCAAATGAACAACACTACAAAACATCATGGTTTTTTTTAATGTTCAACTTGACTACCCTATTTGTTTTGATTAAAAATTTGGTCAATTTGATTTAAAGGTTTATGATTGTTAAAATGACATGTCTCTTTTGATTCATTTAATTAACTAAATTGACCTCTTTTACTATTGGTCAAAGTGACATTTAGTCAAATATGACAAAAGGTGAACATCTCTTAAAAATACAGACTTCAATGTAGTTCAGTGAAGAATGGAATTAAATAAGACAAAGCATGAACACCTTTCATAAAAAGGACATGAGTGTAATCAAATGAAACATATAGTCAAATAGGACATGTAATTATAAAATTTGAAAAAAAAAAACATAATTACTTGTAGGTAGGTATTAGATAGGTAGGGAGGCAGGAAGTTATGGTATGGTAGCTTTTTAGTTAAGTAAATTAGGCTAACTAATTAGATAGGGTAAATAGGATATATAAGTTGAAGGTCAATATATTATTTATGTCATTATTATTATTATTATATATGTTAATCCTAAATCAAAATTATATTATATGATAAGTAGGTTAATCTATGTAACGCATGTAGCCTAGGCTACTATATTTAATATACCTTTTGTTGGTATATGTTTCAGTTACTATAGGATAATATATTATTAAGTAGCTTAATATAGTCAAAATATAACTTCATATAACTTGGACTAATCCAACTTGGATAACTTAGGTGTAACCAAGTCTCACCTAGTAAATTTTAACATATCACCAAAGTTTTAAATATTAAGTAGTCTAAGCTAGTATAGGTAGCCAATATTGATTTAAGTTAAACTACCTTATTTATCTACTTATGTGAATAGCGTATAAATATTGAACATGTTTGTAAAATATGTTCAAAACCTTGTGAAAGTGGTAATGTAATGGTTAAGGACTTGATTCTTCAATGTGAAGGTGAAAAGTTTAAGTTCTTGCACTTGGAATTTAGGCCATTAACTTGGTGGCATAGTTCACATGATTATGTGAATGCACAATTGAATGTCTCAATATAGGCAGAAATTGCATTCCCTATAAATTCATACAAGATTTTTTTAAATGATTCAAATGGACATGTTTTTCACTTTCAAAAATGTTATTATTTTAATGTTTGAATAATACATGTTCAATTAGGTATGGATGTACAAACCTTCCCAAATCTATGTGAAAATTTGTATTTCATGTAGCTGATGTCATTTTGAATTTGGAAGTCCTAAAAAGAAAACTGACAAAGTTCTTAGGAATATTGCCCCATTTAAAACTTTCAAAAAATATGTTTTTGGAACAAATTTTTTGAAAAAAAAAAAAAAAATTTGTTGATGTCTTCAATTCCTAACCCCATCCACCATTAAATATAAGTAATTAAAACATCAATTTTACAACAAATAAACTTTAAACTGTAATAAAACATGGGATGGATTTGTATGGAATACATGTGAAAATGCAACCTCCATTGATTAACAATATTCAATATTCCATTTTTCCCCATTCCTAAAATAAATCTTTGAAGTTTATAATATCCAGAAATAAATAAATAAGTGTTTCAAGAAAAACAAAACTTGCAAATTTATCCATAATTGTTTTTTAAAAAGATTTTAAATAGTTATTCTTACCTTGTTTCTTTAGAAATTGCAAGTAACCTTAATTCGAACATTATTCATTTAAATTTCAAAAAATTATTTTTAAAATTTCAATATTAAAATATAATTTATATATTAAATTTGATAAATACATATAAAAATGTGTAGGGATAAGAATTTGACAAATCAATAGATTTGAACGATTTGTAACTATTGATACCATCACATATGTAAAACTTGGAGCAAATGAATTTTTAAAATCAATAATAAATTTAGATTTAATTGTTACACCTTGTGCTTTATGACCATTTATTGCATATGCTAATACAATCGGAAATGATGTTTTATAATAATATGTTTTAGAATATTATGTATGTTGTGATGTTTGTCTTTTTTTTAACACTATTTGTATATTTGTACTTATAACTTTGATAGTAATACTTGTAATTATTTTATGATTATTAAATGTAATAGATGTTACTGTAGCAAAAGTTCCATTCATAGCTCCTTTTGAAATATTTATGTTTTTTGTGATCATTACTCTTGCACCAATAGTTACATATCTAATATGATCAAATTTAGAATCATGTAATTAATTTTTCACATGTTCAACACCCATAGCATTAGTTTCCATCATGACATCAAAATTTTGATTAACACAAAAAATATTTTATGTATTATTAAATAATTATACTTGTTAACATCTTTTCAATGTGAACATAAAATAGTAATATCACTATCAATATGTGATAACACTTTAGTTTTTGAAACATAACAACATGACAAAACATTATCAATTTCATTTTGTGTAGGTTTTTTAATATGTATATTAAACATTGGAAAAAAAATAAATCTATAATATGTCTCATAGATGTTTGTAAAATGTGATGACTTGCATTCAACCAACATGGAGCCATTGAAATGTGACAAAGTTTACAATACAATTCATTCTTTTTCAAAAAAGTTTATAAATCGTAGGTAATTATGCTAAATCTCCTACCGATAATAATAATATATCATATTATTTTGAGCTTGTTTTAATTGTTGTTCTATTGCACATAACATAATGTTAGTCTTCATCAATAATAATAAAATTTGCACATTTAAATGATTGTAATATATTATTTGGTTGTGGTAAAACAGAAAGATAACTAGAAACATAAATTCTAAATTGAGTATGTATAATACAAGCATGTTGGGATAATTGTAAAGCTATAGTTCTAGTTGTTGATGTTAAAAATACATTTTTGCCTTATGTTTGAAAATAACGTGTTAAATATTTCACAAAGAAATTTTTTCCACTTCTAGGAGTTCCTTCTAATACATGTAATCCTTTTGTTTCATTAATCAAAATATCAAATATTTTCAATTGATCATCATTAAGTACGAATTTTTTAATTTCATCTTTAAAATCATGTTGAACATATTTTAAAATATTTGATGTATCTTCATTTACATGTGTTTCACATGTAAACATTATTTCTTCATTATTCATATTTGAATCTAAATATGGATATTTTTCCCCAAAAAATTGAAAAAGTTGAATATGTTTTTCATTTTCAATTTTTTTTTATTTGCATATTGTATTGAATATGTTTTTAATGATTCAACATTATGTAAAAATCCCCTTATTTGATACTCACATACATAAGACTTTTCAATATTTTTTTCAAAATTTTTTTTATTATGAAATGTTATTTTTTGCAATAAAATATTATTAATTTTTTTTCACTATTATACAATATATGAAATTTTGTAAATCTAATTAGTTTTTTTTTCCATAAATAATAAAACCAAGATCATCTTTTCCAAAAAATTATAAGTGGAATATATTTATGATCATGTGTGTATTGTTTAAAATATTGCATAAATGTTAAATTTTCAAATATAATTGGTCTAGAAATATAAATATCAATTGGATGAAAACTTTAAGAAAAAATTATTTTGTAATCAATTTTGTTCGAAGTAATGGTGGTTTTGAATCAAAATATTTTACAATTCAATATTTTTGTACAATTGGTATTTTTAAACATATAAATGATGTTTCTATTGTTGATACATGTTTAGATATAATTAAATTGGAAATTAATTGTAATTGTATTATGGATGCAAGTTTTAAACCTAGTTGTTCTACATTTTTTGTATTCAAATTTAATTTTCCATGCAGTTCACATTTCATAGCATACTTTAAAAGATGAAAAGACCAATAAGAAGATGTAATATGTAATATGTTCACATGTGCTCCCCAAAGAAATAATAATGTTGGATGATATGGCACAACATTTCAATCTTCATATCGTGGTTTATAGTATTCCCGTTTGTTTGTTTTTTTTATTTAAAAAAATTAGGTTTGATGTGTGGAGAATATGGAAATTCAAATTTACAAGTTCCATTATGTCCTTTTCGAATACAATTATTTTGACATTCATGAAGTTTTTTTCATAGTACCATTTTAAATAATTTAAACATTAAACTATCATTTGGTGGAATAAATGTTTTAGTTATTTATCAAATATAGTTGGAATAACATCTATTATTTCATTTCTTATCCTTTGCAAATCATTTTCATTAATCCATAATATTATGTGGGCATGAATAGATTCACAGTGTTGTAATTCATAATGTATAACATATTTTTAAATTTTGCCTAAAATGCCATTGTCTTTTAATATAAGTTGATACATAAACATGCTTACATGATAATGAAGTAATGTAACACATTTTGCCAGACAATCTTTCCATGACATATTTTTATGTATTTGTTTAACAAGATATTCCATATCATTAAATTTAGGCCATCTTGTTGATGCCATTTCATTTGTAGTTAAAGTTTTTTTAAAATGAAGCATACCAAATTCTTCTACCATTGTTAGTAAATCTTGTAACTATGATCTATGCCATGTAGGAGAACCTTGAATCGATTATGGAGTTTGTATTTTATTATATGTCCCAAAATTTCAACATCAGTCATTTTCTGGATTTTTTGTTTTAATGGTTTGTATGTCTTTTTCTAAACAATTATTAGAAGTATGTTTAATCAATTGAAGTGATTGTCAAAGATCATACATGACTAACAAATTTGGTTTATGCCATGTAAATGATGAAAATAATGAATTCATTTGAAATTTTAAATATTTTGTGTATTGTCATTTTACCATCATAAGCACCATACCCATATGGAAATAAAAAAGGGAATAAACTAATTTCTAAATTTATATTTTTTGTATTATCTTATAATCCATTAGATTGAACTATAAGGTTTTCATGACATACTTCATTTTTCTGTAATCTTCTTGTCATATTTCCCCTGATAAAGATATCTTTATTTATGTGATGTTATGATTTAAAATGCAAATAAAATAAAAGTGATAAATTTTTTATTTCATCAGCAACATGCATCCTTTCAAATCCATTATTAGAAATGTTATTTTTAAAAATAATTTCATCAACAATGTTTAATGATAAAATACACATGTTATTAAATTCATTAGATTGTTCAAAAATAGTAATGTATTGTTTATACCATGGATTACTTTTCATATTTTGAGAAAAAAGAGGAGAAATAATATTTATAATAGTTTGATGAGATATTTTCTCATCTAAAATACCATCCCAACTCAATAAAAGACTATTGAATAAACTTGAATCTATTATTTCACATGTGCTAAAACCCCAATTTTTTTTTGTATATGTAATCCAATATTTAAAAAAGAAAACAATTGTATATAAAATGGATGTTGAGACAAAAGTGTTTTCATATAAATTGGTGATTGAAAAACAACATATTTTACATATGTTGGCGCATCACGTTCAATATGACATTTTGAACATATATATATATATATATATATATATATATATATCTCCTTTCCATTTGAAGTAGTTGTATAATCAAATAATAAAAAATTAGCAATGTCATAAAGTGTACATCCAAGTTCATTAGTATTTACATTATTATATAGACTATTTAATTTTTTTGAAATGTTTATGTTGATGATTAAGTTTGGTTAGACCACAAATTGCACAACATACCATGTTTTTAAACACATTTGTTGAATAATTAATCTATTTATCATATAATTCATTTCAAGCATTCCAACTACAATCATAAGGTTGATAATGTTGCATTTGCCGCAATCGAACTTGATCATAAACATCCTTTTTGAATCTCATTTTTCACAAATATGAAAAATGACATGTGATTTTCAACCTATCATATCCCTACAAAACAATTGGAAACCATATCAATATAAAAAAACTACTCCAAAAGAAATTACAAAAAAATAATACTTCAAATTAATTAACCTAATAAAAAATGTCACTATTTAAATTGAACAAATATTTTTCACATCCAATATACATGATGCAATTTCAACCCTATCCCATAAACATCTCAAACCAAACAATCTAAGGTTAAACATATGTTCATAAAATATTTATTTTTCATTCAGTTTTTATGAAGTAAGACAAACATAAATTCATTTATATAATCTTTCAATATATCCATTGAACTTTTTTTGGATAAAAACTCATTTGTACTTTGGACTAATGATTCAAGAATCCAATAAAACCACTACTACACATCTCACGCATAAATGTCTATTGTGTCATTAGTTATTGGCTTTTTAAAGCTTGTCTAACAATGTTTCTTTATATGCAAAAGAGGGCACAATGGATGTCATTGTTGTTGCTTATCACCTCGTCTAATCATAGAAAAAATATGTCATTTGATGGAGGTCAAGCCTTTTGGTACCAGTCATTTCAATAAATGTCACTCTTTATTTCAATGGCTTTAGTTTAAAACTGTTAACAACATTGGTTATTATATGTGCAAAATTATGAGCATAGATCAGTGAAATTTATTCTCTTCTATAATTTACTATAAGGTGACACACTAATTGAAAATGTGGAAATGCCATGTAGTGCAACTAAATGCCATGTGTGTTTGTGGGATCCTATGAGTAGTTGGGTATACACCAGATTGTGATACATGAGCTTAAAAAATCTAATATGCCATATATTGTAATATGGGTTATTTGCTTGTTCAGATGGAATTCAAACCGAAAGGACTCAAATGATATTGCAAATTTAGGTAATTGGAAACGGGGCCCAAGAGATTCAAAAATGTGGCCCCACTAGATTAATTGGATTTTGCCAAGTTTATTGTTTTGATCATTTGTCAACTGCATCAATCATGCCATCTTGAAGGCCACAAATCAGGCTAGCGATTTCTCAAGCCTAATGATTTCAATGCATAAAACATTAACTTTTGCTGAAAAAATGGATGGTAGGACAAACTTAGAGATATATGGTTTTAGACATATTCAGACATTGTCCAATTCTGTCCCACTCGTCAAAGAGAGTGAAGGCACAGAGAGATGCAGTGGAGACAAAGTTAGGTGGGATGAAAATCAAGCAGACTTTGGAAGTAGGGAGCCCTATTATAATCATAGAAGCACCACCAATGCTCAAACCAGCAGAGCCAATGCCTATCATGCAACCCAATACTGGTAGGTTAAAACCTAACATCTCCAATAACCTTTTTATTGGGAAAAAAATACTGGAAAAAACTCCCAATATCTATGAGTGTGGTTTTTGTTTCCTTGCAGAGAGAAAAATATTATTGAATTTTTGCAGTGCAAATTTATTTGCCAAGGCACAGTGTGTTCTCTTGCACAAACAAAATCCCTAAGAAGCAATTTCATACTGATCAAGATTTGTGGATTATTCATAGAAGGCCTAAGGATGTATGGGCCGTGCATTATGTATATGTTTTTTTTTGTCTATCAGTCACAATAACAACAATAAAAGAAAAAGAACATTAAAGAGAAAAATAATGGTTGTTTGCATCAATTCTTCATGTATACCCACTACTGACTCTTCATCTACACCCACTGTCGGAGCCATTGCTTTGCTTCAAAGAAAAGAAATATTTCCATGGGAACATATAAAATTGGGGGAGCTCCTTTGGCATAACACCCTAGGGTTCTCCTGAGGTTCGGGAACACCCTTGGGCTCACACCCTTGGGTGCCCCTCCCTTGGGTGCCAATCCCTCAAGAGAACACACTCGTATGAGAACCTCCCCTACAACAAAGTGGGTTAGGTTTTAAAAATTGTGAACCTACCCATATGATATTTTCCAAGCATATAAGTCAATTACAAGAAATATAAATGTCTCGTGGAATTTCTTAATGATACCAGTTTTTAGCAAGTTTCAAAATTTGCAGTCAGAATATCAATAACTGACCATTTTACACTTATTGGAAATTAGTTTTGTTCCAAATAAGTGACCAAAATTGGACATGCCCTCTCTCTCTCTCTCTCTCTCTCTCTCTCTATCTCTATATATATATATAGCTTGTGCCTTGACCACAATACTCAAGCCTCATTAAAAGTTTGTATATCGAGATATGAGAAATGACTCTAAAGTTTGTTGAAGTCTAATCCATAATCTACATGATCTACATAGTCAATACTCAATTCCATTTCACTTTCACTTTTACAATCCATGGTATTAAAGTAGGGAAGACACTAGATATTAAATATATAGGAACTTATTACAGGTGAGCATAAAATTTCATTTCAATGTACTAATAAAAATTTGTGATATCAAATTAAGAAAATGATTCAGGCTTAAACTGTTAGAAACTTGTTGCAGGTTAGCAAGCAATTTCAATCTAGTACAAGAATTGCCTTGTAACATTGGTGATCCAGACCTTGTAATAGATCTATTAATACGAATATTAGATCAGAAAATTACTTGGGGCTTATTGCAGGTTAGCACACAACTACATTTCAATCTACTACAGTAGTAGTTCAAGCATATCTCAAAGAGTAGTGTCACCAAACTTTTGATCTGGAATTGTATTATACAGACTTGTATAATGCCCTAATGTTCAAGAAAACCCAAAAGCCATGTATTATTATAGTCTTATGACGAGGTACAAGAGTGATGAATGTCCCAAACAAATCCAAAAACCAGAAACAAATGCAGATTGCCAGATTATGGCAGAGTTCAAAGAGCAATGAAACCCTAGCCCAACTATAACCCCTAACCAAATATACCAAGTGTGAACTTTATTGGATATTGTGAACTTCAATGAATGCTCCTATCATTCTAAACCCTAAAACAAAAGAATACATATGAGCTCAGATGTCGAAAAATACATTGGAAAGTTCATGGGAAAAATCACTACCTCCTAACATAGGTGCAGTATGGTCCTCTTGTATGCTATCTGGAAAATGACCACTATCATCTCCAAATTGAGCTGGACAGTAGTTGTTTGCAACAAATTCCCTATGCTGCCAGTGTGGGCAATTTGAGCAGGAAAATCTGACCAAACAGAGCAACACCAGACAAACCAAAATTTTGCACATATAGACTACTTGATTAGTCACATAAATTGACAGGTAGAACGAATACAGTACACGCTGAATTAGAATTTGGGTATAGCATTCACTTGAGTTTTTGGGCAGAGAAATAAGGGAATCAAACTTCCCAATTTAGGATGAGATCACTTAGTGTGGACACAATCCAAGTGACCTTGCCTTTAGTGCACCTATTTGCTACACACTAGACATATATCGGTTCTGCTGTCATATTTCTTGGTGCCTTGTGAACTAGATTGGCATTCTGTTCAGTTTCATAAATGGTATAGAAATGGGAAAATATTCTGGAAGGCTAAGGATTACAAGGTCTAGATCACCAATATTACAAGGCATTTCATGCCAACTGATTAAGAAGGAAATGACCACCATTAGTGCATCCTGCACACAAACCAAACTTGTCAAAACTTCCATGGCATCCAAGAAAAATCTGAGACCAGGAGAAAACATTTTACATCTATTGTTCATAGTACAAGAGTGTTTGGTCAACTTTCCACACTGCCTTAATGGAATCTTTGATGTCTGGATTATTCCAAACATCCTGCAAAAATCTGCAAAAGGTGGAGTATTCCACCTCTATCACCACTTTTTACTGATCCTGCATCAGTTCCTCAGAACTCTCTTTCTCAAATGGGAAAAAGTCCACAGTTGACTAGAATTTGTGCTTTCCAGGAACCTACTTTCTACATACTGTAAAGAAACAAATCAAATGGAGAGAACTTGGTTGCAAATATTTACCAAAGTGTGGATTGCACTTAGCGCCACACTTTGCCGTAGACAACACTTTTGCAATCGATAATCCCCATTTCAAGAATTAGCTTTGATGGTGTTCCATCAATGAATCAAACTTAAATTCTCCCCCAATTGTCACCCCATCAGTTTCAGTATGGATGAACTTGGCACTGCTATCCAGTTGTGAAAGTACTCCTCTGTGCAAAGGAGCAGGACAATTGGCTCAAAAACCCCAAACATTGTGAACCAAAAACAGCATGCTGCTCCATACTGGCACCTCCTTATTCCTACTGCTGGTTGTCAATGAAGACTCACTCGTTGTTGCCAACCAAATGAATGCTCACTTGTTGATGCCAAAGGCCCAAAACGAAGCTTGTTTCTCTCTTCAAGCTTCCTTTTTGACTCTGATGACAAGCTTGAAAAGCAAGTGTAACAATAGCAATTGCTGTCAAGGCCACACTGTCCTCGAGGTCCATGGGGTGAAATGCGGGTGTGTTTCACACAAAACACACGCTGGCATTCTCGGCAGTAGTGATTGTTGAGTTTCATCCACCAATCATGGACAGAATGCCAACGATCGAACCTCGTCTTGCATCCTTCATGATTACATCTGCAATTCCACCTCTTCATTAATTATGTGGCAATGGAAAATGAGCAATGTTACACTGATGTAATGCAGATATTGTTCAATGTGTTGCCAACAAACTTGCATCTCTCCAGCAGAATAATTTGCTCACAACTGTAGCAAGAACTTCTCAATACAACCTAGAGAATTGCAACCTTATAGAGATTGACCCATAATATGATTTATTCCAAAAAACTAGATCCTCAGCAAGTGCAATATCTTTCACTTTGAATCCAAAGCCCTAACCTCCACCAAAAGCATTAATCATGACACTTCCATCATACCAGGATACACAAACTTTTTCTGGAGTACTCTACCTAAACCAAACTGAGGGGTTCTCACCTCTTCTTACTCCACCTGGTGTAGGGAGTGGGACCCTCCAGTCGAGCACGAGGAGAAGTGGATGCTGCAACTGACCTCTGATCTATTTCATCATCTGTTTCTGTCCCTGACTTACTATAGCTTGAAGATCTCCCTCTCACCTCAATGGGACTTAAGCTTGGGTAATAGCCATTGGACTCCATTAGAGAATCAGCACTTGCACTGCGGCTGATTAGTGGCCTTCTGCTATATTCCAGGTCTGAAGAAGATGAAGGAACCACAGCTGGCAATGGTTCAGGGAACAACAATGGCTGCTGAGATCCTGTTGGTGATTGGACTCCAGTCCTTGAACGAGTCCATATTATAAGGCTTTCCCAGCTTTCCCAGGCCGTTACAAGACACCGTGCAAATATCCTCAACCATAGATACTGACTTTCTAGGGCTTGGACCAATTTCATCCACATTTGCTCTTTCAAATACCTTAATGCTGCTGACAAGACATAGAAAAAATATGCATGCCTTGAAAGGAGTGCAAATAGTACAATAACCACAGAATTCAGCCATGTGATTGTGCCACTATTAGTATTGTCTGCAATATGCTGTTTGACCTGAGTTTTCAGAACAGAGTCAACCTCTTGTGGCTGAAGAGGTGGAACCCGTGCACTTACACTAAGCGGGACTGCTGGTGCCAGATTCTCCCCAGCCATGCATCCATCTGTTGACACCCATTTTGATGGTCCATGGCCACCCCAACTTTGAACTCTGTAAGAGTAGATACTTCCTGGTATGAGGGATCCTTTGTCCAAAAACATATTTTCCTGAGTGTCGGAAACTTGGATCCACATTGATGCAGAAATATTCCATCGCTGAACCAAGTGTTTATGCAAAGGAGGAGAACCGTGAAAAGGGGGAACCTCCCACTTCAATTGTATGCCACCAGAGTTTGACGTAGTACAGTTCAAACCCTGAGGGGGCGCTGGTGTGGCACCGAGTCCAAAGACCTGCCGCACTATTGCATGAGTGATCTTGGTGCGATGAAGAATACTCTGCACCCCAAGTTCCTCAGCCAATGCTCTGCTCTCATTCTCAATGAGTGCTGGGAAATCCAGCCCCATGATTGCATTCTGACGGAATGCTTCTGCATATTGAGGGAGTTGGAGCCCATGAGTGACCCAATCTACCACATGATTGGCTGTCATCATATTTTTCAAGTGGTCCTATCAAAGATGAAACATTGTTGTCAGTGTTGACCTTTACAGAAACAAGAGCTTACATTTAAAAGCAATTCATAATGGCTGACACACTTGGTACACTAGCACACCCAGTAATGTGCACAAGGGTTCCTGAAATGACATACAAATTGACTACTGAATGTTAAAATTGAGTTTTCAATACTCAAATCCAACAAGAAGTTGACCTCTAAACTAATGCCTCCATCTTGGGAGTCAAGCAGCAAACAATTTTAGAAAAGTGCTGTGCTTCTCATTTAGAACAGAGAGAAGTGCTTTGAACTCAATTCAATGCAGACACCTTTCACTCTGAAGGTGAGGGAAGAACATTGTCTCTGAAGCCTTCCAGGCAGGGCCAAAGAACCCATGTGGAATTGGATGATGTTACAGAATTAGACACATGTGCATGAAGAAAGGTGAGCGTACACCTCTAACTGGGACTGTGGCCTGCTTCATGACCTGCCCCGATACAAGCAAGCATCTAAACCTAAGGTGTAGACAGGCCTACATAAAGGGTAGTGGTTGGAGCCTCCTGCACCCTCAAAATATAATTCAAGCTCAATGCAATGCCCTTTCCACATTGGTGAAAAGACAGCCATCAAACCTTCCTCAAATAACCCCTTGAATGTCGTAACAGAACCCTTCATGGCTCAAGGAGGACAACATGACATGAAATGCTGCAAATGGGCATGAAGCCTTACCATCATTTCTTCAGATGAGATAGTAGTGCCACCATAGCTGAAAGCCTCAAATTGATTTGATATCAACAAGTCAGTTGTTCCTTCCCTTGCTCCTGTCCCATATTTGTCCATCAATCTTGTGTCCAGGTGCTCCAAAAACTGCATGTTGAGAAAAGTTAAGCCATAGTTTAGTCCCCACTACAGGTCCCAAGAAGTGGCATGACCATATCACAATGCCATAAAAAGATGTAAGTTGTCATCCAAGAAACCATCAACAGGTGTATTGCAAGAGAAAAAACTACTTCTGTCCCTACATCCCACTGCTGTATAATGGCCATAATATAATGTGAACATGGATAGTAGCCATTTGGAGACACAATTCTCATAGACACAGAAATGCATGTTACCCACTTGGTGCTCTGGATAAGAGAAGAAATGGACTCAAATTATGCAATGAGAGCAGGATAGTACAATTATGAACTCTGTCTACCTTAGTAGCTTCAACTTGTTCAATTTCTCCATTACCATCCTGATCAACGGAGCCAAAAAAGCTTTCTAAATTCCGCTGAAATCCTGCATAAACCCTGCCTCAGGTCAACACCTAAACTAGGACAACAGCTACTCCAAAAAGTAAAAGAGCTCAAACCTAACATCAAAACCAAGCTGGATGGCCACTAAAATTAAAAAAATCAAACATGCTGACCTACACATAATATACTACATCCTGGCAGCTCATAATTCACTAGATCAGAAAGCTCAATGTTTCAAGGACAAGCTTTGGTTTCAATCTAAGATATCACTTTAGACCTAAAAGATGGCTATTCAACAATGCGGTAGCTAGAATTCTGTGGCTATAGACCAATTTGCACATGATTTCTGCCAGGAACTAGAGCAAGCTATTTTCCACATCTGACAGCTACATATAAACCTACCATAATTATCAGCATGCTCTGATCCAGTAGGTTGCAAGAATGCATTCTGGTCAGTCAATCTTCAATAGACTACTGCCAGAAATGTGGTAGTTGAAATGATGTTCAAGGACCTGAAGTTCTAAATCAAGAGCTGACAACTCCAAAAGGCATGTCACAGGGAAACCCACCACTGGGCTTGATGCTTGCTGCTGTCCCAAAGATGAGCAATAATGTGGAAAATGCCAGGAAGAGGAAAAACCTCCCAGAAACCCACACATCAGAATGAAAGCTGCATCTGCATCTGGAATGAGATACCATGGACCCGCTTTGTCTCACATTGACATCCATGTTCTTTCCAACAGTCCATAATTGTATGTATAGGTGATGATTATAGGCCCTTCGGATTTCCATCAACCATCCTTCCAGTAGTGAGTTGTTAACCATTGAACACTTGAAATGCTTGATCTGATCAAGATTTGCAGGCCCCAACCATGATTATAAAACTTTGGGCCCCTAGAAATGCCTGTCCTGCAAGGTGAAAAGTGGATTCAAAAGATGACCAGGAACTAGAAAGGTAGGCTTTCTCCCCTTCTTATGCAAAATTGGAGTGTGTAACCATACCAGAAAGAGCCATCTCTTTGCCCCACTATTGATTGCAAGCACATGTGATCAATCTATTGCACTACTTTTGCCTAGATGAGAACACATGGCCTGGCAAATGCAGAGAGAGAGAAGTGCACTGGTTCTTAGATTTTTTGAGAATTGTGGTTATATATCACATTCAGTCCTAAGATTGGAGAACTGTAATTCTATATCTGAGAAGTTCTTTGATTTTCTGAGAACTTCTGTGGTTATACATCTTTAAGAACCACCCTGAGAACTATCAGTTGTCCTTTGCCATTCCTAATAGACACACAACACTGTTTCCAGGGCTGTTGCTTTTGTTGTTGTTGTTGTTATTATTACAGGAAGTTAATTGGCATACCAATCTGGTGTATTGTTGTCAGCTTTATTAGCATTTGCTACCACCTCAGGGTTCTTCTTGTGATAGTGGGATGTCCAGCCATGGCATACTTTAGGAAACACCTTCACAAAGCTTATTACCTGCACACAACCATTTTATAGGCAGCAGCAGCAGGATCTTATCACAGAAGCATTAGTTTCTTCTCAGCTCTGAGCAAGAGTGAGTTGCAAGAGTTTCCTAAGTCCTGAGCTCATGTTGATATGTAGGTACTAGACCTTCTTGTTTATTGTCTGAGCTATCATCGGTCATCCTAAGCTGTTGATATATGTGTGGCTTAACGTGCAGAAGAAGAACTTGGAAACTACTGTTTTGGGCCATAAGCATGAGTCAAGCATTGATCGGAAAGGATTCAGATGTAAGTACATCAGTGAATGCACCCAGGATTGGTCTTGCAAAGAGTCTCGGCCTGGTCTGTGGGAGATGCTAACACTGGCAATTACTGCATTCCAAACCCTGCGGTGGGAGCTACTCTCTTTCACGTTCTTTTCCTTAGAAAGTTAAGAAAGAATACCAATGCATGAAGATGTTGGGACTGCTCCTACCTTCAGGAGCGTGCATCTGAATTTTCGAAAAGCAGCTCAGCCTCGCCAATCTCTCGCCAAAGAGGGGAGGAAGAGTATGAAGAACAGCTTCCAACGGGGGGGCGGAAACTTCAGCATCAATGCTCGAGATCTGGGAGAAGCAAAGACGCGAAGATCAATTAGGGTTACAAAAAGTTATAACCCTAATTTTCCTCTTCCCACAGGAACCGTAACAAAAGATCAAACTTCATCTGTCTCAGCTGGAAATCAATCAGTTGGAGTTGCGATCTGCTTGCTAAACGTGCTTGCATTCATTTGCTAAGCCAGAAAGAAAAGGATTTTTTTCATTTGAGAAGAAACCTCTGACAGAAGCTCTCTGACAGAAAAACCACAGGGAAAAAGAAAAAAGAAAAGAAGCCAAACACCAGCCACCTATATGCAATTCCAAGACAGCAAAAAAAGAGGGGAAAAAGGAAACGCTATCTCCTACTCTTCGCCTTCCCAAGGAATGCAAAGAAACCCGAAATCGGGTTGTAACAGAAGAACAGCAAAAAGAGCTTCGATTGAACTCCAACCTGGCTCAAATCCGGAACTGTAAAATCTGACAGAGAGCTCGAAAAGGGGTCGAAAACAATCTCATGCTCCCGAGCATATGCAAATCCGCTCCAAGTTACCGATTCCCACCTTCTCCCCAACAATAAGTACGCGTCCGCAATCGATGAAAGCGGAACGAGGGCGGCGACACGAGTTGCTTTATTCCTAAATTTCTTGGCGGACAACACGCCCATCGCACCCGATGAACCACCGGTGAACGCCCTCGCCCGATGATATGATGGGTCGCCCTTCGCTCGCCACCCTCACTGACATAACCTACAGTTCAAAAAATTTAGGTCAAGTGAAGGCCATTAAAAAATTTTAAATAAATTTTTTAAATTATAAAATTGAAGCCAAGGCGGTTTTCACCGTCATGGATGAATCCTGAGGTTTAAAAAAAGGAAAAAAAAAAGAAAAAAAAAAGAAAAAGGAAAGGTCTCATGGGTGTTGTGGAAGGGTGACTTGGCTATTGGGGGAGCGAACGTAGCCACCATGGCTATTGTGGCAAGTGCATTAACCAGTGATCACCAAAACTATGTTTGCCATTAGAGTTATCCATAATGTAACCCTTTATTCACCCTGTCTTTGGGCCTCCTTTCACCCCTTATCCCCTCTTTTAGTGGTGTCTACATAGTAGCCTTTTTTTTTCTAGCAGTCTGCAGCCAGATTTTGACATTTGTTGAGGTGGTACGATGGGGCTACTAGGATGTATAGGATGTAGTTCACCATCATTGTTCTTGGATGAACATGTAGGTTGCTATTGTACATCCACCAAATGTGATTACATCGCCATAAAATATGTTGATGTAGTTGGCAAGGATGTGACCTTATTGCCATTTTTTGGCCAAAACCCTAATTTTAATCGCCCCCGGTAGTTGCAAGCTTTTTCAACATGAGCCTTGGTACTCTCACATAGTTGCTACCATCACCAATAATGGTGCTCCAAAGTGCAATTTTTTCGTCAAAATTGTTATAAGCTCCTTTAGTGCAAATTGTCAAGATCTATTCCTCTTGTAGGTAGGATCACCTAAATTGTCTTCTTCATTCCTACTTCTTGCTAGCTATCCAAGAATGCGACTTGTGTACACAACTTTTTGTTATGCTTGAAAGTTGAAATGGCCACTCCCAACTCCCAATCCTTCAACTCATTTTTAATTTCCTGTTCTTGTTTTTGTTTGATCTTTGTGAAGGTTGATATTGTACTTGTGCTTGTGGATTTGTGTAGAATTATGAGGGTGGTTGTTTCAGCTTTGAATACTCGCACAATTGGGATTCAGGAAGGTTGCAAATTGGATTTTGGCTTAGATTTGCAAAGTAAAACTCAAGGTAAGTTTCTTGATCACACCTTGCAACTTATTGTTCCATTTATTTGTTTTAGGAATTTTTTTTCTTATGCAAGTCTTTTCTATTCCAAGCCTTTTGTTGTTTTTTTACAAATACTTTTCATTCTTCTTTTGCAAGGAGGATTTAAAGGAGATTTAACCCTCCTCACAATGTTTTCGACCATTATGGATTTTATTCTATTTGGATTTTTAGGGCTTTGTTTGCATTGTACATTTTTCTATTCGATTTGTTCTATGCTTCAGAGTTGTCCATTTTTATGTAAGAAGGTTTAAAAAGCTTCAACCCTTTCACTATGTTTTGGGCTACCTACAAGTAGGGTTCAAAGAGTTTCGACCCCTTCATAGTGGTTCCATCTACTAGCAAGAAGAGTTCAAAGAGCTTTGACCTCCCCTTTCTCACAATGTTTTTACCTCTCATTGTGTTTTCAGTTAATTTCGATTTCCCCCCTCTCGCAATGTTGTTGCCTCTTTCCTTGTTTTCAACTAATTTGTTTGCTATGTCTTTTTCAATCTTCCAATACTTCAACTATTCCAAGAACCCAACCCTTACCATGCCATTGTGTCTTCTATCTTATTCCAATATGTTTTCAAGGTCGTATAGCTCTTCTAATAGTGGGCCAAAATTGCCACTAGCTAGAACTTGGCCCAAATCCCCAAAATCAAATGTCAACCCAATAGGAACAACCAAATCCCTAGAGCTCCAAAACCGTAAATCTTCTTTTGCAATATTTGAAGTCCTCCCCAAAATCCCTTATGTTATTGATGTAGATCCTAATGAAGTCTTCCTTGAAGTCCCTAATTCTATAGCTATAGATCTTGGTGAAATTTGGAGCTATGAAATTCCCAATCTGATCCCCAAGTTGATCCCCTAGGGAAGAAACAAAAGCTTGGTGTGGATGGCATTTGGAAGAAACCTTGCAAAAAGTCATATGATTGTAATAAAAAAATTTAAGTAGAATGGGCAACAATATTACCATGGGCCAAGGGGTTAATGGCTGCTAGTGGGATTATTTAGACTGTGAGGTGTAGAGTTTGCTCCTTGATTGAAAACAAGGAAAAAATTGTCAAATGCATTTATTGAATTTATGTACCAGCAAGTCCAAAAAGCCATTATCCAAACCATACAATTTGCCCAATTCTTGGCATGTACTTGTGATGAAGCGATAACAATAGATAATGGTTCTTGGATATGTGTCCATGCCTACGGTGGTTTATGGTTGGACCAAAGTCCTTATCTTAATATGTGTTGACTGAATTGTTGATGGATCGAGTTCTCACAACCTCACTCAAGTGATTCTAAACTCTATGATGAAGGGTGAAGGGTTAAACAAGGAAAAGTTATCCACAAAGCTCCTGTGTTTTCGGGTAGATGGAATGGATGTGTTTTAGGAAGGCAAAATTGGAATGACAAAGCAAATCAAACATTCATGGGCCTCATTTTCCATGGGTGTGCATTGTGTTACACACCGCACTAATTTGGTAATGCAATCCCTGGGAGATTTGACCCTCATTGCTAAGATTGAAAGCTTTATGTTGAACATGTATGGTTATTTTAACCATTCACCAAAAAGACATTTGCAATTCTAGAGACTTGCTCAAACCCTAGAAACAAAGGGGAACAAAATCCTCAAGAATGTCAAAACAAGATGGATGTCCATGTTTGATCCATTGAAAAGGATCATGGTAGAACACCACCTTTTGCATGCGGTGATGCAAGCTGACTATTCTATAATCCATGTGGCAAAGGTATTTCTATCTCCGTAAACTGCCATTCTACATCTATGTAACATTCTAGGTTTCTCTATTTTTATGTTATTGATCTAGGTGATTATCATGATAACATGGTCTTTTTTTAATGTTTTACAAATCCCAAAAATGATGTATATTGACAATTATTCATTGTGTGGTGTATGTGTAGACCAAATTGGGTCTTCTCTATAATGTTCATATGCTGCTTGGGATGGTGTGTATTTTGTTGCTTATGGAGAGCATGCAATATGTGCTCAAATTTGCACAATGGGGGGATATTTTCATATCTGGTTTCATGGCTGCAATCAAGGTATGCCAAGGTTAGATATACAATTTGTACTATGATGCCACTTTGTCATTCTAGGGAGATGAATTTTGGTCCTTCCACGAACTGTTATAGGGTGACCACCAACAAATCCACACTAAATGGGTGATTGATTATAAAATAAGGTTTTTCGAGCATCTTGCATTTGTTATAAATGGTGAAAATATATGGGCTCATTGGGTTGTACTATGCCATGATACAAATGTTATGCTACCGGTGACACAAACTACATTTGCCATAGTGGTACAACTTATGAAAGCTAAATACAAACATAAATCCTTCAACCCTTTCTTATTTTTGTTGATATGAGTTTTGTAGATTTGGTTTCATTTAGGTATTTTTAATGAAGTTTGATGCTCCTTTTATCTTTTTGTTTTTGTCACATCCCAAAACCATGAACTATGAAGGTCTTTTTAATTTTCTGCATGTGTCAAATTCTAAAACAAATGAATTTAAATGGTCTTCACCTCTTTTTGCTTCTATCAAATTATAGAAGGATGAAATCAGATGGTATTTTTATCTTTCTGCTTTTGTTAGATTCTAGAACCATGAATTTAATTATGATCTTCTTATTTCTTATTTCTATTAGATTCTATAATCATGAACTTAAGGTATCTTCATATATTTTATTTATGTTAAATTCTGAAACTCTAAACTTAGATAAATCTTCTTATATTTGGCCTTTGTCAAATTTTGGAACTCTGAACTTAGATCAATTTTCTTATATTTGCCCTCTGTCAAATTCTCTAACCATGAACCTACATGGTCTTCATATGTTTTGCCTCTATTAAATTATGGAACCATAAACTTAAATGAATATTTTATATTTGGCTTTTGTTAGATTCAAGAACTTTGAACTTAGATCAATCTTCATATGTTTTGCCTTTGTCAAATTAGATGTAACTCTGAACTTGGATCAATCTTTTTATATTTTGCCTCTGTCAGATTTTGTAACCATGAACCTACATGATCTTCATATGTTTTGCTTTTGTTAGATTCTAGAATTATGAACTTAGATGAATTTTCTTATATTTTGCCTATGTTAGATTTTGTAACCATGAACCTACGTGATCTTCATATGGTTTGCCTTTGTTAAATTCTAAAACTATGAACTTAAATGAATTTTCTTATATTTTGTCTCTATTAGATTCTAGAACCATGAAGTTACATGTCTTATTAATTTTTTGCCTAAGTTAGATTCTAGAACGTTAAACTCATATGGTCTTCTTTTCTTGAATTGCATTTGTGAGATTCCAAAACCATGAAATTGTATGGTCACATATTAATTTTCTTCCTTTGTCAAATTTCCATAAACATGAACTAACCTAGTCTTCTTATCTTTTTTCCTTTGTTCGATTGCTAGAACCATGAACTCAGTCTATGAACCTTTTTGTATTAATTAAGTTCTACCTCTGTCAAATTTCCATAACCATGGATTGTGGTCCAATTTTTTTATGTATTTGCCTAAATGTCTATTTGTAAAACCTTGTACTTGGATGGTCTTTTTTTAATTTTTTTGCCTTTGTCATGTTTTATTTTATATTGGATGGCAGAGGCTGTAAAAGGTTTGATAGTAAAATTAGATGCACAATTTCTTGAACAAGTAGTCATGGATGCTATGGGGATTGTTTATCCCCAATACTGGTTGCAAGTAGATGTAAATGTGACATTTCTTTGACATCTTGAAACACTGAAGAATTTTTATTGCAGCCCATGTCCATGTGGACAACCTAAGGATGAAAAATTCGCCCCTATGGTTCCTTCCATTTTTTTAGGTTGGGATTTGGATGCTCAACAAGGCTTGTTTAAGATTGACCATGAAATCCAACATTGTTCAAGCCATGGTTAAAGTCATGGCTTTTGCATTTGACGAGGTTAACCCTACCATCATCAATGCTCTCACACACATGTGGTGAGTGATCCATGCATCATACTTGTTATCTAATGTTTTTCCTGAATATTTGAAAGTGGCAGAGAGTGCCATGGTTCATGTGTTTGGTTCTATTGAGGATGAACAATGTCTCCATTCTATTGCATTCTTGAAAAACAAAGTGTGGAATAAATTGAACAACCATTTCTAGCTAGTTGTTTCTATGTATGCACAAAAGTTTTTCACATTTCACAACTTTTTTTATGAGGATACCTATGAAATGTGGTGTAATGTTCAATCGACAAATGGCCAAGGTTGATATGTTTAAATTTTATTGGTGATTTCATGCCCCTTTTTTCAAATGCATATTGTTGGATAATACTTTTTACCTTAGGTTTATAGCCATATTTTTTTGCCAACATCTAGTGCAAATAGCCAAATATTGATGGATTTGGGGCTTTAATAGCCAAAGGATATAACTAAAAAAATATGCCTCATAGCCACCATGGACTTTGTGGCTTTTTATGTAATTGTCCAAGGGCCTTTTTATAAAAATGGCATTTGCCAAATAAATTTTGGGAATATTTTTAAATTTTTGCCATATGTGTTTTCTATTGGTATAACTTTTTGCCACATTTGCAACAACCCAAAAATGAAAAAAAAGGTTGTTACAAAATAAAGACATTTTAATAAATCTCAATATGAAATGTTGATAGTTTGCATTTAATGCACAAGGTTAGAAAGTAATTATAGTAGTTGTATAATTAGGAACAATGAAAATATATGTAGCAATAGTGGAGGTGCTTAGGAAAAAGGAAAGACATGATGAAACTTAGTTTACCACCCAAATTGATGATGGTTTTCTAAGTTTCACCCTCCCTTGAATGTTAATGTATTTTTTTGCAGGTTTTTTTAAAATCTTACATTGTGTATGACCAAATTTAGGGTTTTGGTTATTTGGTTTTCTTACTTTACAAATAATTCTATTGTATAACCATTCTTTCTCTCTTTCACATGCTTTTGTTTTGCTTTGAATTTCTTGATTTTCGATTTTGTGTCATCATTAATGCAATTGTTTTCATTTTCCTTTGTGCTTAAAAGTTGTTTCATACACCCTTATTTTAGTAATGGCCTCACCCTTGGGCTTTACCCACATCAAAAGAATGATTTATTGAATGATGCCACTAAGGCAAGGATCACACATTTATTTGGGTTTATAACATTTTAGTGTTAAAAGTGGTTTTCACCTTATGGACATGAAGAAAAACATGAACTTAGTTTGAAATCTAAATAATCTTGAATTAATATACATATCATCTTTGACCTCAATACATTGTATGAGTATTTGAAGTGGTAATGAGCAAGGGGTCCCCAATTGGTGGGAGTTGGGAGGTAACAACACACATTATTATACGTATGTTTCATTCAAATCTAGAGTTTGTGTTAAATGTCCTAACATAAGGGTTATCATCTCATTAACTTTTACCAAACATGGTGCACATTACATTCACACCTTAAGAAAAAAAAGTTCCAAAATTGTTGATTTTTTATTATTGTAGGTAACTTTCATTGTCATCCATTCACACTTAAGGCAAGGTAAATTTCTTTCTCCTCGCATGTTTTACCTTCATTCTTCTCTTTTTTCTTTCATCTTGCGACAATTCTTTATATAATATTATTTGCAACAAATTAGTGTTAGAACTAGTTCTTTTCAACAAGAAGAATAATGTATGAATAGTATTATCATTATTATTAGTTTTAATTTTCTTTTTTTCAAACCTTCACATTGGTAAAGGAAAATGAAAGCAATTGCATTAGTGATGACGACATGTAGGTAGGTAGAAGAACCAAAATGTGTGGTGAAGAGTTGAACCTTCGAAAAAAAGCCTATGCAAACAAACATATATACATCATCAAAGAAGCCCAAAAAAATGATGATGATGCAAAACATCTTCGTGGAACAATTGTTGAAGTAGATCTTTAAAATAATTGGGATATAACAAGTTTCGTATTTATTTTGACTAGTGTGAACCCGGTGCATAATGCACCCGTGCCCCCCCCCCCTTACTTACTTCGGACCGGAACAACCTCTCCTCTTACATGGTTGTTGTGAATGCTCCTCGGAGCTGCTGGCCATACGTCATCCAAAAAAAAAAAGATAAAAAAAGAAGCAAATACGTAGCCTTAGATTTTTCCGAAAAAACAAATCCAAAAAAAAAGATAAAAAAAGAAGCAAATACGTAGCCTTAGATTTTCTGCCCATTTCTTATTTTTTATTTTTTATTTTGTTTCTTCATTTTTGTTAATTTAAGAGAAGGGGAGAAAAATCCGAAAAAACAAATCCAAAAAAAAAAGATAAAAAAGAAGCAAATACGTAGCCTTAGATTTTTCTGCCCATTTCTTATTTTTAATTTTTTAATAAAAAAAAGATAAAAAAAGAAGCAAATATGTAGCCTTAGATTTTTCTGAAAAAACAAATCCAAAAAAAAGATAAAAAAAAAAGCAAATACGTAGCAGAATCGGTCTTTGCGGCTCATTTCTGGGGGGTTGCAGAATCGGCATCGCAGAGACCGTTAACGGGTCGGAACGCCCTGTCACAGACGGACAGACGGATGGACAGTTGTGTAGAAATCAAACGGGTTTCCTGGGGGTGCCAATTCCAGACGAAAATGCTTTTCCCTATGGCCGGTTCCGCAGTAGAAACATAAAAAATGATTATGTAGCAGAACGTCACGTCACAGATGGGAAGATGTAATGAATTAATATATAAGATTTAAGCACATTTTAACTCTTACATTAACAAATGAAAATTATTGTTATAAAATAAATGACATAATTTGAACTATAATTATGCTTTAAATTCTATAAAATCAATTCATATGTCAAAATATAAACCTCACATATTTTACACCTTTATTGAAAAGAAAAGAAAATTTAATTTTCATTTAATCTATGTTTATTTTCAAAAACCAAAATGAAATAAAAATAGTAGGCCATGTAATTTGTCCATTCGCTAACTAATAAGCGTGTAAAAATACATTCATCTTTTTACACTTGATATTACAAGATCAAGACTTAAGAAAAATGTTGTAATCTTTTTAATGTGAAAATTCATTGAATTCTATTAATGTCAATAATGATAATTTGTCCTTTTTGCCTATATTGTATCATCTTTGAAACTATGAACCTTATATGAATGTCAAGTATTTAATAAGATATGTTTATGTGGCACTCATAATAAATACAACCCCAAAGGTGTGAAATATATTCATGTGAAAGATAATGTCAATGTTGTGACCCCACAATTCATACAATTAATCATGATTTTTTTTTCAAGATGAAAATAAGCCAAAGATTTAAAATTACAACAATCCAAACATGCCTTCTAGAACTATCATGAGTTTAGTGAAATGAAACACACCTCTACACATAGTAGGAAAACATAATGGGAAATTGGTGGGAATCAGTGGGACATCCTTTCAAGGTTCTTAAGGTGGACTCCCATTTTGCAAGTGGAGTTTTTTCAAGAATTTCAAATGTTCAACGTGCCATTTGAGTATCAATATATATATAAATTATATATATAGTGAGCTTTTTAAATCAATAAGAAAGTTTTAATTTTAGCCAAAATGTGAAACATAATTAGGTGGATAGTTTGAATTGTCACAAGTAATTTATTTGGATTTTAGAATATAAAATGTAAAGTCGTATCCAACCTCAACATTGTTAGTTTTGAATTATTCATGTTGTAATATATTTTAGTGGGAATCATATTTAAAATAATGAGTGAATTCCAAGAAAAGAGTGAATTTGTAATCAACTTATAAACTAATAACATTGTTTCTATTAAATCTACATGTGAACTCAAAAGTAAAACATAATAATATCAAATAAAAAGTTTAAAAAGGTTTCAAGTGTGTAAAATTAAAATGCATTGAAACTCTTCCAATATAAGAACTTTCAATTTATAAAATGAATTTATTTAAAAAATCACTTCAATCATTGGGAGTCCATGTCACATTAAAAACCACAATTAACTTTCAAATGGATTTTTTGAATAATCACATGTCTAATGCTATATATAAAGGGTGATTTACCAATATCTTTTACCAAAAGTAAAAGGGAATGTGCATGGGATGACATAATTTACTAAATGTTACATTGTGACAATTTTAATTATTGTAACATATGAACTTTCAAATGCCACTTTTGAGCTTTCTAACCATGCTTTTATTTTAAACATGGTGGATTTGAAATATCAAAATAGATCTACTAGTTAGAAGTTATAAGTATTTGGAAAATCATGGTGGGATTGAAAATTTTGACTCTTCAATTAAAGTGCAATTTGGGGGACCAAATGATGTTCAAAATCTAAAGTTGATATGACATTCAAGAGTCATGAGATAAAACTTTAGATCATCCCAATCAAACATAGTTTGAGAAAGTTATGACATTTAAAAGTTTTTAATGTCTAAACTTATTAATTTTGGAATCTACATGTTTGGAAGCTTTTGGGAAAGAACCACTTTTGATGCACATCCCATGAGGAGCTACAAAGTGTAATATACAAAGAATGTTTGCTTTTGAAAGTGGTTCAAGTTGTGGTGAAGTCTATGTGGATCCATGGATATTTCATGTTCCAACTTTGACTCCAATTGCATTAATCACCTTTTAGTTTTCATCTATGTAATTAATGTGATCTTGAGGTGAATGTGAAGTTCTTTGGGGGCACCTTAGTATATTTGTGAATTCAAGATTTAAGAGTCGAATGAAAAAACACATATGTGAACCATGTAAAATCCAACTTTATGAATGACAAATTTGAAAGCATCATACATTGCATATTCATGTGTTTTTATGCATCAAATGCCATGTGAACACATCACAAAAGTAGTTATTCATTGGATCAATATATATAGGTAGATTCCATACAACAACAAAAAGGTCAAATAACAAAAGATGATAGAAACCTAATTTGAATATATATATATATATATATATATATATATATATATTTCTTGCCTAACTTCTTATCTTTAGTTTAGAGTTGGAAAGATAGTAAATTGAATACATAAATCACTTGTTAAAGATGGATGCAAGTAAATGTAAAGTACAAACAAAACCCATTATATAATAGTAATATATTGAATTTTTTCACTCGAATGATATATATTTTTTACTTTTTCACTATTTTACATTAATTTTTAGATTTATTTATTTATAAATCTTGTGTTGTGTTCAAATAATTATGAAATACATGCTAAACATGTTTTGAAAAATATAAAGTAGAATATGCTTTTGATGGTGCCCTAAAAAAAATAATGAATTCTATATTGTAACCAAGTATAAGTATATTCAATTGAATATTTTGCATTAAAATAACTCAAACATAAATTTAGCATCCATTTTTTATTTACTTTTTGGGTTCATTTTTGAAAGAGGTTTTCCAAATAAATTTATAAGCCCAATAAATGGCTTGGATGATTTTTAACATCATACCTCCACCTATTTTGATTCTTCTTTATTACTATCATATGCATGATATGTGATAAACATGTAGACATATATTTTTGTGTCTACTTTACCAAGCTTATGTATCAAAATTTGGCCTATCTTGCTTTGTCAACCCTAATTTAATATTCCTTCAACTCATGCACATTACTTTTGTTTGTTGATCTTAGCTTTGAACCTATATTATTGAATCCAAAATCATCTCTTATCTCTTATATTAAAAGAACGATGAAGCCTCCCTTAACTCCGCGCGATGAAGCCGCCCCTGAAGCCGCGCGATTAAGCCGGCCCTGAAGCCGCTCACTCTGGCCCACTGTGATCTGATGGAAACTGGTGTTCAGGCATCCAGTGGATGGATGGTGCGTCGGCGGGTGCTGAGTCGCTCTGGCCCAGAAGCCGCCCCTGAAGCCGCTCGATGAAGCCTCCCCTGATTCATGGCTTTTTTTTTCCTTGCTCTCACTTTTTTTCTGGGCCATTTTTTTTCCTTGCTCCCACTTTTTTCTTGGGCCTTTTTTTTTCTCTCTTTTTTCTTTTAGCAGCAAGTGGAAAAATATAAAGAACTGCCTTGCTGTCACTTTTTTCTTGGGCCTTTTTTTTTCTCGCTTTTTTCTTTTAGCAGCAATTGGAAAAATATAAAGAACCGCCGAGGAGAGAAAGAAAACGAGACACACACGGGAGCGAGGGAAGGAAGGAGGGAGCCAGGTTGCCTGCCCGGTGGAGTGCATACGTGGACGGAACCATACGGGTTCACTTTTTTCATGGGCCTTTTTTTTTCTCTCTTTTTTTACTTGGTCAGTAGTTTTTTTTTTTTTT
>Ga0116227_10004025_pt1 | contig 32189 bp, 32 predicted proteins | sample S1TSphgellanicum_FD_89693 | JGI IMG/M metagenome (GOLD analysis project Ga0116227, IMG submission 89693) | Host-associated microbial communities from peat moss isolated from Minnesota, USA - S1T2_Fb - Sphagnum magellanicum MG | ecosystem: Host-associated > Plants > Peat moss > Unclassified... | reverse complement strand
GGTGCTGGTATGGCTTTATTGCTATCAGAAATTGCAGCATCAGTGGCTTTTACAAAAATTGCAGAGAAGTGGTTGCGAAGTGCAGGTTTGGAATGGCCTCACCAAGGTTTTAATGTAGCTATGTTATCGGTAGCATTTACCAGTGTTGGAGTAGTTTTAATGATCATTTTACCAGATTATGAACATTTAATTCTTACTATAGCTTTATTGCTTCTGGCTTTTAACCTCTATCGTTACTGGCTAACACTACCACAATTAGCGGTCATCAAAGCGAAAGCCATTTTAAATGTTTTCGGACATAAAAACTAAATTATATCATGAATATTTCGGCATATCAAAAAGATAAATCATATCCAAATAGGAAAACCATACCATTGGTTAAAGTGATGGTGGGCTCTACATTTTTGGGGCAGGCCAAATTTTATTCGAGGGTAATCCTGCTTATCGCGTTATTTTTTCAGTGCTATTTTTTCTGGACCACTGATAACATCATTGCCATTGCAAATATTGCGATTGTGTGGTTAATTGTAACAGAGTTTATTATTACGGATGATATGATCAGGAAATATCCACTGTCATTATTTATTGTGATTGGCTTTGCTTCCACCCAGTTTTATTTTCCGCTTCTGTTTACTTCACTGGAGTTTAAGCCAGTGGTTTATAATTTAGAGAAACCACAGGATGTTTTTTTTCATGCAAGCCTGGTATTAATTGTGCTGTTTATTTCACATTATATTTACCGCTGGTTACCCTTACAAAGGGATCGTGAATCTTCTATTCTGAAGCGACTTGGTTTCTTTGAAACTCCTGAGAATTTGCAGTTATGGATTATGGGATTAATCGGGTTTTTGGCCAATATTTATGTATTGGTATTTAATCAATCTTTGGCTACAGAAATTAGTGGTGATGCTTCTGGAAAGGCCATTCAGGCATTATTTCCTTTCGCCTATGCACCATACTTTATTCCTTTTAAAGGGCTGTTTGGTGGTGTGGGCAAGGTTAAAAAATCTACCATTTATCTTTTAGTTGCCTTTACGATTATGTTGTTCATCGTTAGTATTGCGAGAAATAGCCGTGGTGTGTTCATGATTGGTTTCGCGTCTATTGGTTTCGCTTACTTTTTAGGCTTGCTCATCGGTATTTTCCGCATTCCTAAAGTGAATTATAAAATAGTTGTGCTGGCGATTTTTGGAATTTGGTTTGTTAACGGCCCGCTTGGAAATTTAGGAACAGCCATGTTGCTGGTTCGCTCTGAACGTTCAGACATCAGTAAGAAAGAACTGATTGAAAAAACCTGGATGGCGATGAAAGACGACCGGGCCATTGCTTTGCGCCGGTTAGAAGACAGGCAGCTTGAAAGCGACTGGGATGAACGTTATCTCGACAATGCATTTGCATCTCGTTTTGCCACCATCAAATACAGCGATGCCAGCCTGGTACAGGCAGAAAAAGTGGGTGAAAATAATCCGCAAATGCGATCGCATACTATAAACTATGTTTGGGGGGCACTTCCTGATCCTGTACTTCGGATAATTAAACCGGAAATTGATAAGGAGAGTTTGTATGCCCAATCTTTCGGAGATTATATTTATAATCTGGCTGGTGCAGGTAATTCTACCTTTGGTGGTTACCGGTTAGGCAACATGTCTGGCACTGGTATGGCTGCATTTGGATATTGGTACCTGGTCATTCTGGGTTTAGTGATGATTCCGGTGTTTATGTTATTTGATAAATTTATCATCAGGGGATCTTTAAAATACAGGCTTCATGGTAAAGTGGAGCATAATATTATTTTTAGTGTATGTGGTTTACTGGCACTTACTTCTATTTTTCAGTATTTACCTACAGAAAGTGTTGCCGGGCCATTTACTTTTTTAATCAGGGGATACATTCAAAGCCTGTTTCTATATTTTATCCTATTTAAGTTTTCTGGTTTATTCGTTAAATCCAGCAGATGACAGGATTGATTTCTAAAATCATCTTAAATTTTAATCGCAGGTAATGCTTAACATATTATATTTCGGCGATCACCGCCATTTTTCAACTGCTTTTCATCGTGCGAAAGCGCTGGAAAGAATTGGTCACAAGATTTTGCGCTATCATAATCCGGAACAAACTTTACCAGGCTATTTTAAATCTGCTGTAATGAGTGCCATTAATTTTCGCAGTGGCTACCGTTTATTGCAGCGACATGTGCAGCAAGACCTGGAAAAAATTGTTCAATCGGGTATCAGACCAGATGTAATTTGGGTAGATAACGGAGAGTTTTTCGGGAAGAAATGCCTTCAGATTTTGAGACAATTTAATTGCCCAATCATCTTGTACAGCATTGATGATCCTACCGGAAAAAGAGATGGGCGAAGGTTTGACAGTTTCTTATCCGCAATAAAATTATACGACTTAATTGCTGTAGTTAGAAAAGAAACAGAAGAAGAGTGCAAATTACTTGGTGCTAAACAAGTGCTTAGGGTAATGAGAAGCTATGATGAGGTGGCACATGCGCCTTATAAAAACGCAGCTGAAATACCGCTAAATTTTAAATCGGATGTAGCATTTATTGGTACATGGATGCGCAATGAAAATCGTGATGAATTTATAAAGGTTTTGATTGAAGCTGGGATTTCGGTTTCCATTTGGGGTGATCGATGGCCAAAGAGTCAACATTTTGAATTACTGAAACCATATTATCGCGGATCAAACCTGGGTGGTAAAGATTACATTGCAGCTATACAAGGTGCAAAGATTTGTCTTGGCCTTCTCTCTAAAGGGAACCGGGATTTACATACCACCCGATCTATGGAAGTACCCTATGCAGGCGGAATGCTTTGCGCCGAACGTACCAGCGAACATACAGAACTTTATATTGACGGTGAGGAAGCTGTTTTTTGGAGTGATGCGCATGAATGTGCTGCGCTTTGTAAAAAACTTTTAGCGGGAGATCAACTCGAACATATTAAGAAAGCCGGAATGAAGAAAGTGCGTGACTTGAAACTGGGTAATGAAGATATTTGTAAACTGATTCTTGAAAAAGGAATGTCCATCGAGATCTAATTCAATATTTGCGATCTGCTTGCACTTACCTGATGCTTATTGCATCAGCTTTTAAAAGGTTAAAACAATTTAAAGGCTAACAATTTTTCAAACTCATTTTGGATCATTTCATGCTTAACATATTATATTTTGGTGATAACTGGAATTTCTCAACAGCTTATCACCGTGCAAAGGCTTTAGAAAGAATTGGGCATCGGGTAATACATTATCATATTGAAGAAAATCTTCCAAAATTTTTCAGGTCTACCTTAATGAAGGCCATAAATTTCCGGAGCGGTTATCGCCTTGTTCAACCCGCTGTTCAACGTCAATTAAAAGAAATTCTGCGTTCAGGGATTAAGCCTGATGTGATTTGGGTAGATAATGGTGAATTTTTTGGCAAGAAATGTCTTCAGCTTTTGAAGCAATTTAATTGTCCGGTGATACTATACAGCATTGATGATCCGACCGGAAAAAGAGACGGGCATCGCTTTGATCGTTTGCTGGGTGCGGTAAAATTATACGATGTTATTGTGGTAGTGAGAAGCCAGGCTGCTGAAGATTTTAAAGCGATGGGTGTTAAAAAAGTAATCAGGGTAATGATGGGTTACGATGAAATTGCACATGCACCTTATCTTCATGACGATGAGATACCTGCAGCATTTAAATCTGATGTAGCATTTATTGGTACATGGATGCGGAATGAAAATCGTGATGAATTTATTAAAGTTTTGATCGAAGCTGGGATCTCCGTTTCCATTTGGGGTGATCGATGGATAAAGAGCCGATATTTTGAATTGCTCAAACCATATTATCGCGGACCTAATCTTGGAGGTAAAGATTATATCGCAGCTATACAAGGGGCAAAGATTTGTCTTGGCCTTCTTTCTAAAGGGAACCGGGATTTACATACTACCCGATCTATGGAAGTACCGTATGCGGGCGGTTTACTTTGTGCCGAACGTACCAGCGAACATATAGCACTTTATCATGATGGTACTGAAGCGGTTTTTTGGAATGATGCGCATGAATGTGCTACAATTTGTAAAGCGCTTCTGGCAGGAGATCAACTCGAAAGCATTAAGAAAGCTGGAATGAAGAAAGTGCGTGGGCTGAAACTGGGTAATGAAGATATCTGTAAACTCATTCTTGAAAAAGGATTATCAAACACTATTTAACTGTTAAAATTATATGCTCAATGAAAGGGATAAACAAAGACAAAGGCGGCACCGCAAGCGGTTTGAAGCACGGATAGATGCTTCGGCGATTGTGATTGCGATTAATGATTATTGCATCAGGCCAGAATTGTTTAGTTTAATTTATTCAATGCTGGGGGAGTTGCCAGATCATATCCGGTCTAAAATTCATTTATATGGAATTGATTCCGGAGATTCTGCCAATCAGTTTACCGATCTCGGATTTAAGTCGTTCACCAATCATGGCGTGCCTTTACATTATGTTGGTGTTGATAATCAACATGATTTATCCAGCCATTATGATGCAATTGATGTGCTTATTGTTTTAGAAGATAATGAAACAGGCTTAATTGCAATAAAATCTGCCTTATCAGCAGGTTGCTCAGTTATTACAAAAAGTAAAATAGCCAACAAAGTCAACCTCAATATTAAAGATCGTTTACGCATAATTGATAAACAATGTGCCTTACAACTTTCAAATCATATTGTGGCGCTTGCTACACAAAGAAGAAAATTTGATTGCGCCTTAGCCAGCTAAGCCTTTAAACTTTCTCAACCTAAATTACTATGCAAATAATATTTTTTTCAAATCCTGATTTCTTTGGATCAGAGAAAAGGCCAGCGTTTTCGAGTATGCCACGTTTTACAAATATGCTTGTTGAAGGCATGAGGGATAAATCACATGAGGTGAGCGTATGGACACCAAATTCTACCTGCTTTGATCTGCCTTTTCCTTCAAAAATGAGAAAGTGGATGGGTTATATTGACCAGTATTTATTGTTCCCGATTCAGGTAAAAAGACGGCTTAAAAAAGTTAGTCAGGAAACCATTTTTGTTTTTACGGATCAGGCACAGGGGCCATGGATGCCGTTGGTTCAAAACCGAAACCATGTGATGCATTGCCATGATTTTCTGGCACAGTGGTCTGCCCTGGGCAAAATTAAAGGGCAGGAAGTAGGGATGACTGGTAAAATGTATCAGAAATTTATTCGTGATGGCTTTAAAAAGGGTAAAAACTTCATTACGAGTTCTTATAAAACGGATACTGATTTAAAGAAGCTTTTGCCAGAAGCAAAAATGAATACTTATATGATCTATAATGGATTGGAGGCATTCTATAAACCATTGGATAAAAATAAAGTGAGAGAGACTTTATCGCCAGCGCTGGGTGTTAACCTGAATAACGGTTATATCCTTCATGTTGGTGGTAACCACTGGTATAAAAACAGAAAAGGTGTAATTGAAATTTACAATGCATGGCGATCTATGACTAAAAAAAGGATGCCATTGTTATTGGTGGGGCCGCCTCCTGATGATTTTATAGCCAAATGCCAGAAGGATTCATCATACCGTAATGATATTCATTTTCTTATTGGTCAAACTGATGAAGTAGTCAGCCAGATTTATGCAGGTGCATCACTATTTCTTTTTCCCTCATTTGCGGAAGGCTTTGGCTGGCCAAGTGCCGAAGCCATGGCCTGTGGATGCCCGGTAATTACCAGTAATGAGCCCCCGATGACTGAGGTGGTGAGTGATGCTGGTTTTCTGATCCCTTTAAGAAATGAAGAAAATCCACGCCAATGGGCTACTGATGCAGCGTTTGTGGTGGAAGAAGTTTTAAATATGCCCAATCAGGAAGCGGTAATTTTAAAATCTTTAGAAAATGCCAAGCGGTTTAATAAACAAAAAGCAATGGATGACTTTGAACAGGTTTATGATCGCATTGTAAGGTTAAACACATTAGAACCTGCTTAAATATTGTTATGGTTACTTTAATTACATCGCAAATTCCGAAATCAAGTCCGGATATTTCACATTTAATTGCATTTGAAGATTATTGTCAGGATAATAGCAGCTGGACGATTAAACAAGGTCCGAAACTTTTTAACCCCCGATCATTTTCACTCCGGTTTTTTTCCGGTATTCAAACCCTTTTAAAGCCCCTTTTAAAACGCATTAAAATTAAAGGTGCCGTACTTTCATTGGGCCTTCCTTATTACCATTACCTCACTGCAAAAACATTCCCATACTTTGGGAGCGATTGCGATTTGAGGGTACTATGGACTTATGATGTTTGGGCACCTGATTTTGATCGAGTGGAACAACTTGTTAAAAAGAGTAAAATAAATCTTTTATTGCTTTCTTCTTATCAGGCTACAGCACACTTTAAAAAACTGAATTTAACAAACTGTAAGGTTCATTGGGTACCAGAGACCATTGATGTACACGCCTATCAGTATAAAGAATGGTCAGAAAAATCAATTGATATACTTTCTTTTGGTCGTTCATGGCAACAGTACCATGAAGTAATTGTAGAGGGTTGTAATGAACATCATATTAATTACCAGTACCAGGAGCGTTCTGCAACACATGATGTTGCCGTTCATGGTTTAAAGAAGAAACTTCAGTTTCCAACTACTGCGGATTTTACAGCGGGCCTTGCCGATTCCAAAATCTGCATCTGTTTTCCACGTTGTGTTACGCATCCGGCATTGGCTGGAGATGTTTCTACGCTAACAATCCGCTATTTGCAGGCCATGGCTTCGAAATGTGTGATTATTGGTGCGGCTCCGAAAGAGATTACTCAATTGTTTGATTATAATCCTGTAATTGAAATAGACTGGGGAAAACCTGTTGAACAGATTAGGCATATCCTTGATTATCCGGAAGAATACAGCACGATTGTAGAAAAAAATTACCAAATGGTTCATCAGCATTTCCACCATCAGCAGGCGATAAACCAAATTAATGAACTGGTTAAAGACAATTTAACCTAAAATATAAATTTATAATACTAATGAGCCAAGAGCCAGTGCAAAAGATTCTTCATATCGTATCATCTATGGACCCTAAAGAGGGCGGTGTATGTCAGGCTGTAAGAACAATTATTAAGGGTTTAACTACCCGCAATATTTACAGTGAGGTGGTGAGTTTAGATAATGCAGAATCATTTTTTTTTAAAGCTGATCAGTTTACGGTACATGCCCTTGGGCGTGGAAAAGGACCGTGGAGATATAATAAAAGACTTACCTCATGGTTTGTAACCAATTTATCTTATTTCGATAAGGTAATTGTACACGGACTTTGGACTTACATGGGTTTTTCACTGCAGAAAGCAATCAAAGCTTTATCATCAACAAAAGAAGAAAAAATTCCAAAGGTTTTTATAATGCCCCATGGGATGCTTGATCCTTATTTTCAGCGTGCTGCGGGCAGAAAACTAAAAGCTTTAAGAAATGTTTTTTACTGGAAATTTATTGAACATAAACTGATTAACCGCGCCGACGGAATATTATTTACCTGCGAGGAGGAGGCGGCATTGGCAAAATTGCCCTTTAAGCCTTACCATCCGAAGAAAACATATATCACTGGTTTGGGTGTAGAGCATCCGCCGGCATTTGTAGCGGAAATGAAGGTTGAATTTGAAAGCCGCTGCCCTCAGTTGGATCATGCACCTTATCTTCTTTTTCTGAGCAGGATAAATGAAAAAAAGGGTGTTGATTTGTTGTTAGATGCCTACCAGTCGATTGTAGAATCTATGGAGGAAAATCCCCGTTCAGGGCTTGCAGGCTTGTTACCAAAACTGGTTATTGCCGGGCCGGATCTGGAAAGCGAATTTGGCAAGAAGATTCAAAGCCAGGTTAACAGTAATCACTTGCTTAGAAAATCGGTCATTTTTACAGGCATGCTTTCAGGGCTTTCTAAATGGGGGGCATTTTATGGCTGTGAAGCATTTATCCTTCCCAGCCATCAGGAAAATTTTGGAATTGCAGTTGTGGAAGCCTTAGGATGTGCAAAACCCGTTTTAATTTCCAATCAGGTAAATATCTGGCGGGAAATTAACGAAGATGGTGGTTGTTATGTTTTTAACAATACCATTGATGGTACCCGTAAGCTATTGGAATCATGGGGGCAAAGTTCTTATAAAACAAAGAAAATGATGTCGAAAAATGCCTTTTATTCTTTTACTAAAAACTTTTCTACTACGCCAGCAACAACCCGGTTTGTAGATGCAATTTCTAACCAGAACTAAACCAGCATGGAAACCTCAAACTTGATAGCTTCTGATCTTTCGAAGTTTAGCATCGGAGATTATAATGGTGGTACCAAATGGAAAAATGTGCTGTGGTATCCTATCAACTACTTTATTTTTAACAGCAGTATACCCTGGCCTAATTCATTTAAATCATGGCTACTTCGACTATTTGGTGCCAACATCGGAGCAGGCTTAATTATCAAACCAAGAGTTATTATTAAAAACCCCCAGAAGTTAACCATTGGGGATAATTGCTGGATTGGTGAAGCTGTATGGATTGATAACCTGGATGATGTTGCACTTGGCAATAACGTTTGTATTTCACAGGGGGCGATGTTGCTTACCGGAAATCATGATTACAATAAGTTTGATTTTCCTTACCGTTTAGGCACCATCATATTGCAAGATGGTGTTTGGATTGGTGCAAAATCAGTTGTGTGCCCGGGGATAACTTGTTTATCACACGCTATCCTTACTGTAAATTCGGTAGCCACTAAAAACCTGGAAGCACGAAAAATTTATTCGGGCAATCCAGCTGTCTATATCCGTGATAGAAAAATCATCAACTAATCCATCCTGGTTTTTACCAGGATAAACCATCAGCTTAACTACATATTGTTTCAGTTGTAGACATCACCCGTTGCTGATGTTTTCAGTTGCTGATCCCACTAAACTTTGCCTCTTTCATCACCCGTAAGCATGTCAATACACATTGATGTTTGGATGTGCTCGCTCAAAAATAATTTTATGGAACAAATCAACATCGCAAAAAAGCGCATCTTATTGCTTGGCATCAATTTTTCGCCTGAACTTACGGGCATTGGAAAATATTCTGGAGAGATGGTTGACTGGTTAATTAAGAATGGGTATGACTGTACAGTGGTCACCTCATTTCCGTATTACCCAAACTGGAGTGTTCAAAAGCCTTACAGAGGTCTATTTTATAAAAAAGAAGTAAACGAGACCGGAGACTTAAGGGTATACCGATGTCCGCTCTATGTGCCGTCTGTACCAACTGGGAAGAAGAGGATTTTACATGACATCAGCTTTTTCTTCACTTCATTACTAATGATGATCTATTTGCTTTTTAAACCAAAAAGTGATTACGTTTTTTGTGTGGCACCACCCTTTCACCTTGGTTTCTTAAGTGCATTATATTGCTTTTTAAAAGGTAGTAAAATGGTTTACCATATTCAGGATTTGCAGATAGAGGCTGCCCGTGATCTTGGGGTAATTAAAAACCAGTCATTATTCGCAGTGATGCTCAAAATGGAGAAGTTCATTATGAAAAGAGCTTCATACGTTTCGACGATTTCGGAAGGAATGTTAGAAAAGGTAGCCTTAAAAACGGATAAGAAAATTTTAATGTTTCCGAACTGGGTAGATGTAGAAGAATTTCATCCTATTAACAAAAGAGATGAATTAAAAAAACAATGGGGTTTTACGCCTGCTGATAAAATTGTGTTGTACTCTGGAAGTATTGGAGAAAAACAAGGTTTAGAAAGTTTGATTTCAATTGCCAATGATTTTCAGCATCATGCTTCCATTCAGTTTATCATTTGTGGAAACGGACCATACCGTAACAAATTACAGCAAATGGCCAGTGATAAAAAGCTTTTTAACATTAGCTTTTTACCCCTACAACCGCTCCATATTTTTAATGAATTCTTAAATATGAGTGACGTTCACCTGGTGTTGCAAAAGAAAAACGCCTGCGATTTAATGATGCCTTCTAAATTGGCAGGGATACTTTCTTCAGGAGGTTTGGCATTGGTTACGGCCGAAAGAGGAAGCACGCTTCATAAAATCATCAGAGAACATAATATGGGTGTGGTAATTAATTGTGAGGATGAAAGTCTTCTTGCCAGCACCATTCTGGCCTGTTGTTCTGGCGATCATCAGGCGAGAACCCTCAATGCCAGGGCATATGCCATGCGGGAGCTTAACCGGGAGGTGATTCTAAAACGCTTATTTTCTGAATTAGAAACCGGAGTAGCATTAAAAACACTGGTGCCAAAGGCTAAAGAAATTAAAACAGAGTTGGTTTTTAGTAATCATAATTAAGTCTTTACAATAACTGAAAATGAATAATATAAATCTACAAGACGACTCGATTATAAATTCTTACCAAACAGAATTGACAGGGAATTTAAATGATCAGCTGATATCGAATCCGTTATTGGAAATGACAGACAGCTCATATGTATATCAGCAACAATTGAAAAGGGTTTTTGATATTCTGTTTAGTTTAACGGTGTTATTTGCCTTTAGCTGGGTTTATGTGCTTATCGCCATTCTGATCCGATCAGATAGCCGGGGTAAAGTTATATTTAAGCAAAAACGTACAGGCAAAGATGATCAGGCATTTTGGTGCTATAAATTTCGAACCATGGTGGTTAATGATGATGCACACACCAATCATGCACAGAAAAATGATGTCAGAATTACTGCCATTGGTCGCTTTTTAAGAAAATCCAGTTTAGATGAACTGCCACAATTTTTTAATGTGCTGATGGGTACCATGAGTGTAGTTGGACCACGGCCACATATGTTAAAGCATACTGAAGAGTACCGTGCAACCATTGATAATTTTATGGTACGCCACAGTATTAAACCGGGTATTACAGGTTGGGCACAGGTAAAAGGCTTTAGAGGAAATACTACAGGAAATGAAATGATGGAGAACCGGGTAAAACATGATATCTGGTATTTAGAAAACTGGTCAAATAAACTCGATCTAAAAATTATTATGCTCACCGCCAGGCAGGTTTTGAGGGGGCATGAAAACGCATTTTAAAAGGAACATAAAAACATTTTATAAATAAAAAAGGCAATGAAAAAAAAGGCATTAATTACAGGCATAACCGGACAGGATGGTGCATACCTAACTGAACTTTTATTGGAAAAGGGTTATGAAGTACACGGCATAAAAAGAAGGAGTTCACAGTTTAATACTGACAGGATTGATCACTTGTATCAAGGGCCGGAAGTAGAAAACAGAAGTTTGGTTCTTCATTATGGCGATTTAACAGATTCTACCAATTTAATCAGGATCATTCAGCAAGTTCAACCTGATGAGATTTATAACCTTGGCGCAATGTCTCATGTACAGGTAAGTTTTGATGTTCCGGAATATACGGCTAATGCAGATGGGATTGGAACATTGAGAATCTTAGAAGCCATCAGAATTTTAGGCTTACAAAAGAAAACCAAAATTTACCAGGCTTCTACTTCAGAACTTTATGGCTTGGTACAGGCCGTTCCACAAAGTGAAACCACTCCTTTTTACCCTAGATCGCCATATGCAGTAGCTAAAATGTATGCTTACTGGATTACTGTAAATTATAGAGAAGCATATGGCATGTATGCTTGTAACGGTATTTTATTTAATCATGAAAGCCCGCTTAGAGGAGAAACTTTTGTAACCAGAAAGATTACAAGAGGTGTAGCTAAAATTGGTTTGGGTCTTCAGGATATGCTTTATTTAGGAAATCTTGATGCCAGAAGAGATTGGGGCCATGCGAAAGATTATGTTGAAGCCATGTATTTAATTCTTCAGCAAGATTCTCCTTCAGATTTTGTGATTGCTACTGGCATCACCACGCCGGTACGTGAATTTGTAAAGTTGGCTTTTGCCGAAATTGGTATAGAAATCGGTTTCTCTGGAACAGGTGTAGAGGAAAAAGGATTTGTGGTGTATTGTAATCATCCAGATTATCAATTGGAAATTGGAAGAGAAGTGGTGGCTGTTGATCCAAAATATTTCAGACCTACGGAGGTAGACCTTTTGGTTGGCGATCCAAAAAAATCAAATGAATTGCTTAACTGGACACCCAAATACAATTTGCAAATGTTGGTAAGCGAAATGGTTGAAGCCGATATTCAGCTTTTTAGAAAAGATCAATTGCTTAAAGAATCGGGTTACACCATAAAAAATCAATATGAATAAGATAGAACAGACGGATTTAAAAAATTTAGAGGCTAAGATTTATGTCGCAGGCCATAAGGGAATGGTGGGCTCTGCTATAGAAAGAGCCTTAACCCAGCAGGGTTATACAAATATTGTTAAAAGAACATCAAAGCAACTGGATCTTACAGATAAGTTAGAGGTAGATCATTTCTTTGCTACAGAAAAGCCTGAATACGTTTTCTTAGCTGCGGCCAAAGTAGGTGGGATATTGGCGAACAATACCTATCCTGCTGATTTTTTATTCCAGAATATTAACATTCAGAATAATGTAATCCACGCATCATTTGTAAATAAGGTAAAGAAACTTTTATTTCTGGGTTCATCATGCATTTATCCAAAACATGCACCGCAGCCCATAAAAGAAGAGTACTTATTAACTGGCGAATTAGAAGCTACCAACGATGCTTATGCGATTGCTAAAATCTGTGGCATTAAAATGTGCCAGGCCTATACAAAGCAATATGGGGTGAACTTTATTAATGCAATGCCGACTAATTTATACGGTAAAAATGATAATTATCATCTTGAAAATTCACATGTTTTACCAGCCTTAATTCGTAAAATACATGAGGCAAAGGACTCCGGAGCAGATGAAGTAACCGTTTGGGGTACCGGAACGCCTAAAAGAGAATTTCTTTATGCAGATGATTTGGCAGAAGCCTGCATTCATCTGATGAAAGTATATAACAGCAGTGATATTGTAAATATTGGTACTGGCGAAGACCTTACTATTAAAGAACTTGCTACCTCTATTTCAAAGGCTTTGGAGTATGATGGAAATTTAATTTTTGATGTGTCTAAACCTGATGGAACACCTCGAAAACTGCTTGATGTTTCAAAGATTAAAAATACCGGTTGGCAACCTAAAGTAGGTTTAGATGAAGGCGTGCTTTTGGCCTATCGGGATTATTTACAACAAATAAACGCTTCTAAAATGGCTGTTCGTAATGAAGCGCTTTGTGTATCGTAAACACTGAGCGGTTTATACGGATGGCTCATCCAGTATAATAAAGAAACACTTTTTTATAGTGTGTCACTGGGGACAATTGAAAAACCCTGAGCCGGATGGCCAGGGTTTTATTTTTTCTAATTTTTCCTGTTGATTAAAACCACTGCTCATCTGCGCTTGGACCGTAACTTCCTGGAATGGGAATGTTTAAAAGGCGCAGATAGACACCCAACTGTGCCCGGTGATGAATGGTTTGGCTTATCGAAACGCGAATCGTTTCATATTTGGTCCATTCGCCTAAAATCATTTCACCATTGCGCAACACCCATGGCTTGTCGAAATTTTCTACATTCGCCTGCATCAATTCTGATGTGCCTTTTTCATAACTATCTTCCAGCAGTTTCAGTAAATCATCATTATTTTCTATTTGCTTTTCCTCATAAGGGGTGGTAGCAAAATTCAATCCATCGGTATGGATAGCCAGGCTAATCCATTCTGGTAGCTCTGCAATGTGGCTGGCCAGCGATTTCAATTTCATGCTTTTTGCATGTGGTGCCCAGTCAAATTTATCTGTTGGTACCAATGCCAGAAATTTTTTGGTGGTGTTAAATTCTGATGCTAATTCTTTTAATAATAATGCTTTAATAGTGTCCATATTTTTTTGTTTTGATTTTTCAATTGATTGTAATTCGATTAGTAATAAGTCTGCGAAGCTCATCGTTTTTTCTTTTGTTTGTACAAAGAAAATAAGGGCTACTGACAACCCTATGGCAGTGCCAAAAAAATAATTTTAACAGATGTGTTATTGTTAGGAAACTAAAGGCAGGAAAACTGGAATTGCGATGATAAGACAAGTGCCTTATTCCAATGAAGAATCAAAAATTAACCGGTAACAGGCTCATGTAATCGCTAAGTGGCATGTGATCTCGTTTGATAAAAGGTGTTCCCAGATTTTTTAAACAAGCAATGCGCAGTAAATTAAAATCACGGTATTCATTTCTGAAATGGCACCAGGCGATTAAGTGCCAGCCGAACGCATAAAAAATTAGTCCAATGGGTTCAACAGTTCTTTTGCTTGCTATTTCCTTTGCGTTTTTATAATCGAGCTCAATTAAATTTTTTTCAGAAATGGCATGCTGAATAAGTGAAAGGTAAGTGTAGTTGAAGGTTAAGCGTTCTGGAATCTGTAGTTTGATGTGTTGATTCAGTGATTCTAACTTCTCTTTTTGTGCAGATTTTAAAACCGCTTTTACTTTTGTAAGTGCTGCAGAATAATGAGAACGGATGGAATGATCTGTAAAACCATTAACCAGGCTTTCTACTAAAAGCAAGGCACTTGCTTCATCCATATTAAAAGATACAGGTGGTAGAAAATAGCCCTGAACCAGAAAATAGCCTTTGCTTTGCTCAAAACTAATTGGAATGCCGTGCTCGCCCAAGGCTTTTATATCCCGGTAAACAGTGCGTACACTCATATCAAAACGCTGTGCAATCTTCTCTGCAGTAATGTGTTTTGTAGATTGCAGTAGGATTAAAATTCCGAAAAGGCGATCAATGCGGTTCATGTTTTTCAGGCTTAAAACAAAACTAAGTAAATAATTTAAACCTTTTGGGGGTACAATTGTATTATATTGTTCGATATGTCTTTTGAACGAAAATTTCGTTAAATATGAAGACACAAATCTACAGTTCATGGCAGCCGCAATTCAGAAGCGTTTTTTCCGGGCAGTAAAAAGTAAAGTCATCATCGGATTTTTATTCGCTTGTTTTGCCTTGCTGTTGGCCTGGGGGATCAGCAAGTTTGCCTTCACCAGAATGCTGAATACAGTTGAAGAAATTTCTGCTCCGAATGACAGGCTCCGAATTGTAAATGACTTGTCGCATAAAATTGCCCGGCTTGACCAATTGCAACGAGACGAAGCTTTCAACAAGCAAGGCAATAATAGCTTTTTGCGCGAATCAAGAAAACTGAGGTCGAGTTTAGATACCCTTCGTAAACTTTACACGGGAGATTCCTTACAGCTCACCAGGATTAAATCCATTAAGCGCTTGCTGGTAGAACGCGACAAACAGTTTATTGCTTATTTAAAAGTTCGCGAAACTTTGGTGAATACCAAGTCTTTTTCTAACGAAGTGCAGAAACTTAATGAATTGGTGGCTACACGTTCGCGGCAAACTGATAGCGCTGTTTTAACTACAGAAACCACTACCTCAACCACTACTGTTGCGCCTGAAGAAGAAGAGAAATCAAGGGGTTTTTTGAGTAAACTTTTTGGAAAAAAGAAAGCTGACGTTTATAAAATCATTAACGAAGAGTTTAAAGTAAAACGTGATACGCTGAATGCTAAAGCTGAAGACAGTATTATGAAAAGTATGACTGGCTCTTTAAAAAATATCGAGCTGGAGCAACGTCAGAAGAGCCAGAAATTTTTAAAACGTGAAGCAGATCTGTCTAATGCAAGTAATGCCCTTACTAATCAAATGCTCCAGATTTTAAGGGAAGTTGAAAGTGAAGCGGTAGCACAGGTAGATTTGAACGGCATTCAGGCGAAGGAAGTTGTAAATGATGGGATCACCCAGATTACTGTAATTATTATCATTTTCTTTTTCCTCACCGTCATCTTGCTTTACCTTATTCTTACAGATATTACAAAAAGCAATAAATACCGTAAAGCATTAGAAGAAGCTAAAGACCTGGCTGAATACCACGGCAAGGCGAAGCAACGGTTTCTATCGAATATGAGTCATGAGATCAGAACTCCCTTACAGTCTATTTTGGGTTATGCTGAGTTAATTTCACAACAAAACCATCCAGAGAAAAAAGATGTTGAGGCCATCTATCAATCCTCTATTCATTTGCTTCAAATTGTAAACGAAGTGTTGGATTACAACCGCATCATTTCTGGTGAGTTTAGCTTTAACAACCAGGTTTTTGATATCAAGAAAATTTTAGGAGAAGTCACTTCAGTAATTCGTCCACTGGCCGAGCAGAAATTACTGCAATTGGTGATCAATTTAGATTTAGGTGATGTTGAATTTGTTAGCGGAGACGCTTTCCGGCTAAAGCAGATTCTCTTTAATTTGCTTGGAAATGCAGTAAAGTTTACCTTGAAGGGAGCAATAACGCTTAATGTATCTTGCAAAAAGCAAAATGGAAATCTTCACTTTAATTTTACGATAAAAGATACGGGAATAGGTTTTGATGAAAAGGATATTCCTAAAATTTTTAATGAATTTGAACAGATTGAATCGCCGGAACAATACGTGCTTAATCAAACCGGAACGGGCCTAGGTTTGCCTATCGTAAAAGCATTAATTGATGCGCAAGGCGGAAGAATCCATGTGAAGAGTAAACCTGGAGTAGGTACTACCTTTAATATTTACCTTACCTATCTCGAAACTTCAGAAAAAATGATTGATCCGCTTGATTTGGAACACTATGCTATCGTGGATCCGGGAATGGTTTGGGTGATTGATGATGATAGGTTAATTCTTGACCTCTGCGGATTAATTTTTGAAAAGAATCATATTCCCTTCAAAAGTTTTAACCAAGTTGCTGATATCCTTCATGAGGAAGCTGATTCTCAACTAAAATATGTGTTAGTGGATATGCGATTGCCTGAAATGACCGGGCTGGAACTCTGTCATATCCTGAAGAAAAAACTACCAAATGAGGTTAAATTCTATGCCATTACTGCCCAGGTATTGCCAGAGGAGCGGGAAATGGTTTTAAGTGAAGGGTTTGACGGATTAATTATGAAGCCTTTCCGCGCAGTAGATTTACTGTCTATTTTTGATAAGAAAAAGATTGAAAGTAAACCGCCTGAATTTGATTTTTCATCAATAGAAAAAATGACTTTCGGCGATCAGCAGATGCTTGAAAAAATATTATCAAGATTTAAACAGGACTGTATCAGTGATTCTGCAGAATTAAAAATGCACCTGGACGAAAACGATCAGGATAAAAGCAGGCTAATTGTTCACCGCATTGCTGGGAGAACTGCACAAATGGGTTCCAAAACACTGGCGCAGGCATTGCGACAACTTGAAATAGAAATTGCAGATAATGGTTTGAACCAGCAAATTAAGGCAGAAGTATTGAATCAACTGACCAAGCTGGATGCGCTAGTTGTGGTATTAAAGGAAATGGAAACAGCTGGCGAGACATCGTAAGTGTTTGCGTGTCTTATTTGATGGTTAGCTTACTCAATTCCGTATCGCTCCATTTTTGAATAAAGCGTTTTTCGATCAATATTAAGCATTTTAGCCGCTTTAGATTTGTTATGCTTTACCTTAATTAAGGTTTCGGCGATTAAAGTTTTTTCATTCTGCTCATTTACAGCCTTTAAATCTGAAGCATTTCCCGGCATAGTTTGCTGGTTAACAGAAATCATCATTTCATCTGGCAAGGCATTAACCTGGGCTACTTCGCCAGGCGTTAATAATACCATGCGTTTAATTACATTACTAAGCTCTCTTAAATTTCCCGGCCAATCATAATTTAGCAATAGAGATTTTGCTTCTGCAGAAATACTTTTCACATTTCTTTCCAGGTCACGATTGGATAGTTGTACAAAATGATTGATAAATAATTCTAAATCACTGCCCCTGTTGCGCAGTGGGGGTAACTGAATTTTAAATTCGTTTAGGCGATGGTATAAATCTTCTCTAAATTCGCCACTGGAAATGCTGTTTAATAAATCGTCATTGGTGGCTGTAATGATCCGAACATCAACGGAAACTTGTTTAGTGCTTCCTAGAGGTTGAATCACCCGCTCTTGCAGGGCCCGAAGCAACTTAATCTGTACTTCATAACTCAGATTTCCCACCTCATCTAAAAATAAAGTGCCACCATTTGCTGCTTCAAACTGGCCCTTTTTATCATTTAATGCACCTGTAAAGGCGCCTTTAACGTGCCCGAACAATTCGCTTGCCGCTAAATCTTTTGATAAAGCACCACAATCAATAGCTACAAAAGGCTTACCTGCCCGTTTGCTCTGCTGATGTAGTGTTCTGGCTGCAAATTCTTTTCCTGTACCACTTTCACCCTGAATAATAACAGACATGTCTGTGGGTGCAACCAGGTCAATGTGTTCATATAACCTATCGGCAATGGCACTTTTACCTTTAATCAGATCTGCATCCGCAGTTTCAATTTTAATATCTTTTGATTCTTTTTTTACCAATGAATTTTTAATTACCATTAAAAGTTCATCCGGGTTAACTGGTTTTGTAATGTAATCAAAAGCACCCATCTGCATAGATTTTACTGCTGTGCGTACATCATTAAAGCTGGTCATGATGATAATGGGTGTAGAAATACCCAGATCTCGGGTGTGCGTAATTACTTCAAAACCAATTCCATCAGGTAGGCGGTAATCAGTTAAAAATAAATCAAATGTTTCATTCTCAATTAATTTGAAAGAAGGTTTGATATGTGTTGCCAGGGTGATTTCATGCCCATGTTTAGTCAAAAAACCTTCCAGCAATTGTGCAAATGTTGTATCGTCTTCTAAAATCAGGATTTTCGCCATACAACAAAAATAAGAAAAGCCAGTTAAAAACTGGCTTTCTTATAATAGGTAGATGTAATATTTAGGGATTATTCAACTGGTTTACCGTCTTTATCGATTTTAATCGAACCAGTTTCAGCTTCTTTTTTTACATTGATCACGAAATATTCCTTCGTACCATCTTTAACTGCGAAAGCTTCTGTAGCTGTCCAGCCTTTGTAAGTATCAGATTTTAATGCTGTAGTTACTGGCTCTGGTAATTCTTCCAATTTAATTGGCGTTTTCACTGCGCTATCTTGAACTGCAACAATTGCAGCATTCTTCATTGTATTTACTTCACTTGCTTGTACTGCTGAGAATCCTGCAAAGGCTAAGAACGCAGCTGATAAAATTAACTTTTTCATCTTTTTAAAATTTTAGGTTGATGAAACTATTTAATAGTTTCGTGATTCGTTTTAGTTGAGCGTAGCCCTCAGGCTACGCTTATGGTTGATTATACCTTCTGGCAATTTAATTATTGAACTGGTTTACCTTCTTTGTCAATTTTTACTGATCCGGTTTCTGCTTCTTTCTTAACATTGATTAAGAAATACTCTTTTGCACCTTCTTTAACTGCCCATGCTTCAGTAGCTGTCCATCCTTTATAAGCATCTGACTTTAATGCTGTAGTTACTGGTTCTGGAAGCTCTTCTATTTTAACTGGAGTTTTTACTGCACTATCTTGAACTGCAACAATTGCAGGATTTTTAATTGTATTTACTTCACTTGCTTGTACTGCTGAGAACCCTGCGAACGCTAAGAATGTAGCTGATAAAATGAACTTTTTCATAGTATATAAATTTTAATATTTAATATGTGTAACAATACTTGCTAATGTTTCATAATGATGCCAAAGTAAGGGTTAATATTTAAGTATTTGTTTGTCAGTTATTTATGTTTATGCCAAAAAATATTTATTGTGGAATTTCTCCACAAGTTGTGGGTATTGACTACAAGTTGGTTTTGTGATTCATCATTGTAAGGTGGCATGAAGAAGCAATCTGCTTTACAAGCAATCTTCGATGTAGATTGCTTCAGCAAATGAAGAATTTGCTTCGCAATGACGGTTTTTGAGGGAATTCCTCAACCCATTCGTCATTCTGACCTGTAGCGCAGCGGAAAGCTACGGATTAAATTTAGTTCAGCAACTATTTTGATAAGATCCTGAAATCAAGTTCAGGAGGACGATCCCTTAGGTATTGTCATTGCGAACTGAAGGTGGGATTTAGCGCTGGAGTGAAGCAATCTCTTTTGCTAAATAGATTGCTTCGGACAATGACGAGAGTTTGTTATTACTGTACAAGAGTCTACTGTATGGACTTCTTATTAGATTAGCTCCTCGTATATTCGTTTCTGCATAGCAGCTTCAGCAGTTAAACACTATAAAAATTTAAAATAAATTTCCTCCGAAGAATATTTTTTTCTATCATTGCAGCCCGATAAAAGCCTCCTTAGCTCAGCTGGTAGAGCAACTGACTTGTAATCAGTAGGTCATTGGTTCGATTCCGATAGGAGGCTCTTTTTTATTTACGATTGTAGATTTTACAATTTTAAATTATTTCAAAAGCCAAAATTTTCTTCCTGCATTTTACTATTCGTTACATTACAAATCCTAAATTCGCTTTATGCTAAGATATTTTTCAGCCGATTGGATCTTTCCTGTAAGCTCACCGCCTTTAAAAAATGGTGGCATTTCAATGGATGAAAATGGAACAGTTATCGGCATCTACACTGCCGAACAGATAAGTGAACTTAATGTAACACATCAGAAATACACAGGAGCCATTGTTCCAGGTTTCATAAATACCCATTGTCATTTGGAATTATCCCATATGATCGGGCAAATTCCGGAGCAAACTGGTTTAGTGAACTTTGTTCAAAGTATTATTAAAAGCAGGTTTGCCGAGGCTGAACAAATTGAAATGTCAATGCAAGCTGCTGATCAGCAGATGTTCGATAATGGCATTGTAGCAGTAGGTGATATTTCCAATCAAATCACATCAAAAGGAGTTAAGCAGCAAAGCAAAATTCATTATCATACTTTTATTGAGGCTTTAAGCTTTAACCCTGAACGAGCAAATGCTACAATGAATGATGCAAATGAGATCAAAAATCAGTTTTCGCCTTTGTCTGCCTCAGTGGTGCCACATGCGCCCTATTCGGTATCGCCAGAACTTTTTAAATTAATTAATGAAGCCGCAGAACAAGATAATGCCCTTTTGAGTATTCATAATCAGGAAACTACTGATGAAAATTTGTTTTTTGAAAATAAGTCAGGTGGTTTCCTGGACCTTTATAAGTTTCTCGGATTAGATATTTCCTTTTTTATGCCGTCAGAGAAAACTTCCCTGCAAACCTGGTTGCCCTATATTAAAAAACAAAAAACACTATTGGTTCATAATACGGTTTCAGATCTGGACGACATCACCTTTGCAAAACGAAACCACCACAATTTATATTGGTGTTTATGTCCGCAGGCTAATTTATATATCGAAAATTCATTACCGGATGTTGATTTACTCGTTCGGGAAAATTTAAAAATTACCTTGGGAACCGATAGTCTGGCCAGTAATCATCAGCTGAATATTTTAGCCGAAATGAAAACTTTACAAGAACACAAAAAAGTAGCTTTTGAAAAGCTTTTGCAATGGGCAACGATTAATGGCGCTGAATTTCTTGGATTGAATGCACAATTAGGTACAGTAGAACCGGGTAAAAGACCCGGATTAAATCTGATCCAGTTATCGGAAGATTTTATTATTCAAAGTGATCAGATTATAAAATTAGCTTAATAAACTAAAAATTTGATCTATTTGTTCCACAATAAGTTTTACGTAATTTTGAATATATGGGAACATTGATCGTACATCCTGAAAACAAAGAGCAACTTTCAGCGCTTAAAGCTTTTATGAAAGCTTTTAATATTTCGTTTGAGGAAAATAAGCAACCATACAATGCTGAGTTCACAGCGAAAATGAAAGTTAGCAAACAACAGGCTAAAGAAGGTAAAACTGTTAAGGTGAATTTGGATGAGGTATGGAAATAGAATTTACACTTATTGCTCTTGATGATTTAAACTATTTTAAAAAATCAGGCAATCAGGCTATTCTAAAAAAAATCCGAAGTCTTTTAGAGAATATTCAGGCAACACCATTCGATGGAATTGGCAAACCAGAAGCACTCAAATACGAACAATCAGGAAACTGGTCTAGAAGAATAAATCGAGAACACCGTTTAATCTACGAAGTTCAATCAGAAATGATAATCATTCACTCCCTTTGTGGACATTATCATTGATCAGCATCGCTTATGAATTCTATATGCAAACTCTTCCATATCAAATATCCCATTATTCAGGCGGGTATGGTATGGTGCAGCGGATGGAAACTGGCTGCTGCAGTTTCTAATGCCGGAGGCTTAGGCATTATTGGTGCAGGTTCCATGTATCCTGAGGTTTTAAGAACACATATTCAAAAATGCAAATTGGCTACCAATCAACCCTTTGCCGTAAACATTCCTTTATTGTACCCAAACATTCAGGAAATTATTGATATCACAATCAAGGAGGAAGTAAAAATCGTTTTTACCTCTGCAGGTAATCCTGCTACCTGGACAAGCCATTTAAAACAAAAAGGAATTACGGTTGTGCATGTGATTGCCAACATTAAGTTTGCAAGAAAAGCACAGGAAGCCGGTGTAGACGCGATTGTAGCCGAAGGTTTTGAAGCTGGAGGACATAACGGCAGAGAAGAAACCACCACCATGTGTTTAATTCCTATGATTAAGGAAGCTGTACAGATTCCGGTTATAGCTGCGGGTGGCATTGCCAGTGGTAAATCGATGCTTGCTGCTTTTGCGCTGGGTGCTGATGCGGTACAAATTGGTTCTGCCTTTGCGGTTGCCGAAGAATCATCGGCTCATATAGCATTTAAAAATAAAATTATTTCGGCTGTTGAAGGTGATACCCGGCTAGCCATGAAGAAGCTGGTGCCCGTGCGATTGCTCAAAAATGAATTTGCAGATGTTGTTGCGCAGGCAGAAGCTGAAGGCGCTGACCGAACAAAATTAATGACACTTTTAGGGAAAGCAAGGGCAAAACTGGGTATGTTTGAAGGTGATCTGGAAAATGGAGAATTGGAAATTGGTCAGGTTTCTGCAATGCTCAATGAAATTAAACCCGCCGCCCAAATTCTGGATGAAATCTGGAAGGATTTCATCAATCAAAAAAATCGCTTATCTCATTTAAAATTATCATGAATACCAAATACTTAATGATGGCCAGTAGTATCTTTCTGGGGCTTGCAGGTGTAGTTTGCTCATTTGCACCTGAAAATGTTTTAAAATATTTTTCTTTTGAAAACAATGCGTTATTGGCTATGATCATCCACTTGCTTGGCGCACTTTATATTGCCTTTGCTTTTTTAAACTGGACAGCAAAAGCCAACCTGATTGGCGGGATCTACAGTAAACCGGTTTCATTGGGAAATACCTTGCATTTTGTGGTCGGAGGATTAGCGATAGCCAAATATTTTTTAAAACATACCGATGCTTCCATCCTCATTATACCATTTATCCTATATGCTATATTCGCGGTGCTTTTTGCTTTGGTTTTATTTGGGCGGTTAGCACTTAAAAAACAATTTTAACCTGACTCAAAAGCATTAACTTTGCCTTATGATGAAACATATCGATATCAAAGTAACGGGTAAAGTGCAGGGGGTGTTTTTCAGGGCCAGTACAAAAGCTGTGGCCGACCAAATGGGTATAAAAGGCTTTGTAAAGAATGAAAAAGATGGTTCAGTATACATTGAGGCCGAAGCTGAACAGTATATTCTGGATGCATTTGTAGATTGGTGTAAGGAAGGGCCAGATAAATCTGTTGTAGAAAATGTTGAGGTGAGTGATGGAGCTCCTAAAGATTTTCGCAATTTCGAAGTGGTCAAAAAGAACTTGCTCTGGTAAAAATACCTGATGATTTTAGTTGAAAGAATTACAATTAAAACTTAAAATCTCATTATTATTAAATCGATTTTAATTTTAGCATGCTGAATAACCTTCAAACTAAAATCTAAAATCTAAAATCTAAAATCAATTGTCTGTATATAAAAAGTTTCTTGGGCAAACAATGGTTTATGGTATCAGTACCATAGCTTCAAGATTATTGAACTTTATTTTAACGCCAATATTTACCAGAAGTTATGGCGCAGCAGCTTTAGGCGTATTCACAAAAATGTATGCCTATGCTTCTATGACGAATGCTATTCTTGCGTTCGGTATGGAAACCACCTTCTTTCGTTATTTAAATAAGTATGAAAACAGGAAGGATCAGGTTTACAATAATTCATTTTTAATTGTTGCATTTATTTCTGTGTTATTTTTAGTTACGGGGCTTGTTTTTACTGAACCCATTACCAAATGGCTCTTAAATAATCATATGTCACATTATCAGGATCAAAAAAGATATGTGCAATACTTTCTTTGGTTATTGTTTTCTGATGCCATTTGCGTAATCCCTTTTGCAAGAATCAGGGCCGATGGGAAACCTTTCAGGTACAGCATTATTAAGTTCGTAAATATCTTGAGTTACGTACTGCTAAGCTTGTTTTTTATCTATGGTATTCCCTTAATTATTAAGCATGACTTACCCGGGCATGAATTTTTTCAAAGTTGGTTTAGAGATAAATGGGTAGGTTACGTATTCATCTCAAACCTGATTGCCAGTGCCGTCACTTTTCTATTATTAGTGCCGGAGTTTTTAAAAGTGCAGTTCAAATTTGATGGCGTACTGTTTAAAAATATGCTGTCGTATAGCTGGCCTGTTCTGGTTGCAAATTTATCTTTCATTGTTAATGAGAATTTAGATAAAATCTTGCTGGATCGATATACCACCGAAGCGCAGGTAGGTATTTATGGGGCAGTATGCAAACTGGCTATTTTTCTCAGTATTTTCAATATGGCTTTTCGCCTGGGTGCAGAACCTTTTTTCTTTAGCTATGCTAAAAATGAAAATGCAAAGGTTACTTATGCTAAAATACTGGAGTACTTTGTTATTGCACTTTCAATTCTTTTTGTGGCTTTAACGGCAAACATTGAAATTTTAAAATACTTTATCAGTAGAGATAAAGCACATCTGGCAGAATACTGGGTAGGATTACCTGCTGTTCCTTATCTCCTGGTAGGATACGTTTGTTTAGGGATTTATATGAACCTTTCCATTTGGTACCGATTGTCTGATCAAACACGATTTGGCTTGTATATTTCTTTAGTTGGAGCGGCAATCACTATTGTTTTTAATGTAATTCTGATTCCGAAATATAGTTACATGGGCTCTGCCTGGGTTTCAATGGCTACTTATGGTACCATGATGGTTATCTCTTATGTTTTAGGACAAAAGTATTATCCTATTCCTTATAACCTGAAAAAGATCTTAGCGTATTTAATTGTTTCGACTATTATCGTATTTTCAACGTTCTTTATCTTTAATAAAAATATCTACATTGGAAATGCCATGCTGGTAGCTTTTGTTTGCGGTGTTGCTTATTTTGAAAAGAACGATTTAATGAAAATTTTGAAGCGGTAAGGTTTTATTTGTCAGTTAATCTTTAAAATTATTCTTCTCACATCAATGGAAATCAAAATCATTAATAAATCAGAACATCCATTACCACAATATGAAACGGCTCATGCTGCGGGAATGGATTTAAGGGCCTCTATCAACGAAGAAATTATACTTAAACCACTACAGCGTCAACTGATTTCTACAGGTCTATTTATTGAATTACCAATTGGTTATGAAGCGCAGATCAGACCAAGAAGTGGTTTGGCATATAAGCATGGTATCAGCATTGTAAATGCGCCAGGCACCATTGATGCAGATTATCGTGGAGAATTGAAGGTGCTTCTGGTAAACTTATCAGATACAGATTTTAAAATTGTAGATGGAGATCGCATTGCACAGATGGTTGTTGCAAAACATGAAACCGTGCAGTGGCTGGCTGTAGAAACGCTTGAAGAGACGGCCAGGGGCGAAGGCGGGTATGGCCACACCGGGAAAAGTTAAGTTTGAATGAGAGATAGATAGAATTTTGAATGAGGGCATTTTGAATGAAAGAGTGATTGAGTTTTAAATGAAAGAATTTTGAATTTTAAAACCTTAAATATTTTTACCCTTCACTAATTCAATCCTTCATTTTTTGATATATGATAAAAAGGTACATTTTTCTTGCACTGTTAACCTTTGGCGGAAAAACTTTCGCCCAGGTTCCTGTTATGGCTACTGCTCGTGATAGCAATATGGTAAAACAATTGTTTTTTGCCGGCCTGCGTGATAAAATGACTGAAAATTATACTGCAGCCATAACCAGTTTCAATAAGGTTATTAGTGCAGATGTAAATAACGATGCTGCTTATTTTGAACTGGCGAATGCAAACCTGCGGTTAGAACGCTTATCAGAAGCTGAATCAAATATCAGACAAGCGATAAAACTTAAACCTAATAATAAATGGTATCTGCGTTTGTTGGCAGAGGTTGATAAACGAACCAATAAAATGCCTGAATTGATTGAAGTATTTAATCAGCTGATTCGCATAGATCCTGAAAATGATGCTTATTACTTTGATAAAGCCAATGCCCAGTTTTTATCCAATCAAACCGAAGCTGCTCATCAAACCTATGATGAGATTTTGGCTAAATTTGGAGAATCAAGCGAATTGCTGGCGGCAAAAAGGCGATTGCAGGGAAATAAAGGTGCAACTGAAAGTGATATCGTGAAACTTTTAGAAGGTAATCAGGCTGATATTAAAAACTACTTGTATGCTGCAGGATTGCTTCTTCAGAAAGGAAATGATACTGAAGCAATGAAAGTGCTATTAAAGGCACAGCAGGTAGAGCCTGATCATTTTGAAGTTAATCTGGCACTTGCAGATCTTTACAGGAAACAAAAAAACGATGATTTGGCATTCAAATCATTAAAGTTGGCTTTTGAAAGTGCAGAAATGCCTTTAAACGAAAAAATTAAAATCATTGCGGCACTATTTCCTAAATTAAGAGAACCGATAGTTGCAGAAAATGTTACGCTATTAAGTAAGCTACTGGCAGAAAAAAATAATACTGATGCCAAAGTACTTGCACTTTATGGGGATGTGTTATACCAGCAGAATAAATTAAATGAAGCATTGGTTCAATACCAGGCTGCTCTAAAATTAAATGAGCAGATTTATGCTGTTTGGGAGCAAATTGTAAATATTCAAACGCTATTGGGGCACTATGCAGATGCCGTGAAAACAGGTGATGAGGCTTTAACCGTTTATCCTAACCAGGCCAGCTTATATTATTATACTGCATATGCTTTATTTAAAACCGGTAAGCTAGATCAGGCCCAAAGCAATTTGAAAACGGCATTACAGTTAGAGGTAGATAATAAAAGTTTGCAGGCACAGGTTTTCGCGCTTCAAGGCGATATTTATATTAATCAGAATAATTTTGCATCGGCAAAAACAGCCTTCGAAAAGGCTATTGCAATAGAACCGGATAACTATTTTATCATGAACAACTATGCGTATTATCTGGCGCTAAAAAATGATGATCTGGTAAAAGCCGCTCAGTATTCAGAAACTGCTGCCAATGCAATGCCTGCTAATTCATCTATTACAGATACCTATGCCTATATCTTGTTTAAGCAGCATAAATATGATTTGGCTAAGGTTTGGATTGAAAAAGCATTGCAAAACAATACAAATAAGAATGGTGTTTATTTAGAGCATTATGGTGATATCCTGTTTATGAAAGGCGATAAGGAAACTGCGCTGAAGCAGTGGCAAAAAGCAAAAGAAGCTGGAAACACATCAGAAGTATTAAACAAAAAAATTAATGAGAAGAAGTATTTTAAATAGCTTGCTATTAATAGGAACTGTTATTTCTATATCGGCCTGTAAGCCTAAAAAAGCAATTGTTATTGCCCCTCCGGTAACTACAGAAGTGAAAACAGATAACACCAAGGCAGAAGCCTTAGCTTTGTTAAATAGTAAGCAGCTTAAATTTACTACCCTCTCTCTTAAGGCAAAAGCAACATTGGATATTGCGGGTAATGCAAACGATGTGACCATGAATTTCCGGATGAAGGATAAGGAAATGATATGGGTGAGTATTACCGCATTGGGAGGAGCTTATGAGCCAGCAAGGGCATTAATAACACCAGATAGTATTAAAATTATGAATCGGCAAAAAGGTGAATACCTTAGCAAGCCTTTTAGTTACATCTACAACTTTACCAATAAGCAAATTAATTTTAATACACTTCAAGCCATATTAACAGGTAATGCAATGGGTGATTTCTTAACAACTGAATCAGATTTAAAGCAGGAAAATGGTGTATGGGTAGTATCGGGAGCTAGAGAGGGATTAGATTATAGATTGCTTTTTAATACACTTTTAAAGGTAGAGGAAACCAATTTAAATGATGTAAAATCCGGGCAGGCTTTAAAAGTAAATTATACCGATTACCAGAAATTAAATGAATCATTATTTCCTAGTGCCCTTAAAATCAATACACTTTCAGGAATGAAAAAAATTAATATTGATTTGCAATTTGTGAAAATCGATGGAAATATTCCGCTAGAGTTTCCATTTAAAGTTCCAGGCAGTTATAAGTTAGTGAAGTAATATCTTCTGCCACGGCAGGATATACCTTTAAAGCAGTCATCAAATTATGAGGTTAAATTTTTAGCGTCTTATTTGGTGACTGTTTTTGTAATGAAGAAAAATTCTCTGATGAAGATGAGGTGAAGATTATTTGTAAAGGCTTTAGTATCTAAATTTTAATGTCTTTTACTATAAAATTTTTATACTTTTGAATTAATGAAGCTACATAAGATCATATTTATCCTGTTTTTAAGCGTTTTTGCCTTTTCAGCCAGTGCACAAACCGAAAGTCAGTTAAGAAGGAAAAAAGAAGCTATACAGCGTGAAATTGAACAGCTACAAAAGAATTTAAATAAAACTGCCAATGGTAAAAAATTAACCTTGCAGCAAATTAATGCCATTAATGCGCAAATCCGTCTTCGTCAGGATAAGATTGGAACCATTAATTCGGAAATAAAAAATCTGGATAACCAAATCTCTCAGAACACAAATACCGTACATACATTACAAGGCCAGCTTGGCGATCTTAAAAAGGAATATGCAGGTATGATCCGTTTTGCACAGCGGAATAGAAATGCCTATGAAAAGATGATGTTTATTTTTGCGGCAAGAGATTTTAATCAGGCTTATAAAAGAATCAAATATCTACAGCAATTTAGCCAATATCGTAAAAAGCAGGCCGGATACATTGAAAATACCCAGCAAGATTTAAACGGAAAAATCAAGGTGTTGGATAAAACCCTGAGAGAGAAAAGTAATCTGTTAAAAGAACAGGAAAGAGAGCAAGACCGTTTGGGGCAAGATAAAAAACAGCAGTCGGTGGCTTTAAATAACCTCACCAAGCAAGAGCGACAATTTAAGCAGGATATTAACGCGAAGAAAAAAGAGCAGGCACAAATTAACAGGGCAATTGCAGCAGCCATTCAAAGAGCTATTGAAGAAGCCAGAAGGAAGGCAGCAGAAGAGGCCCGTATAGCAGCAGCTAAACGTTTGGCTGAAGAACGTGCTGCGGCAGCAAAAGCAAAGGCAGAAAATAAACCTGCTCCGGCAACCAGTACTGCACCTGCAACACGTGAGAAAAGTACTTCAGAATTGTTAACCGCAACCCCTGAAGCAGCAAGGCTTTCTGCAGGATTTGAAAATAACAGGGGAAGACTGCCATGGCCGGTAGCCAATGGAACCATTACTGAAAGGTTTGGATTGCATAAGGTGGATCAGGCTTCATATTCTAATGATGGTGTAGACATTACCACCGCAGATGGTGCTGCCGTAAGAGCTGTATTTGCAGGGAAAGTTGTAATGGTTCAAAATATAATGGGTAGAACGGCTGTAGTAATTAATCATGGCGAATATTTTACAGTTTACCAGAATTTAAGAGGAGTGAGTGTAAGTGTAGGTAATTCTGTAGATACCAAGCAAACCATTGGTACCGTTGCAAATACTGGTGATGATGCCATTTTAAAATTTCAAATTAGAAGAGGGCAGGGCGCTTTAAACCCGGAAGCGTGGATTAGTAAATAAGAGGGAACAGAGTTGTAAAATGTTTATATTTGTATAAAATAGATTAGTGATGTATCAAGGCACGTTATTAGAGTTTTTAAATATGGGTGGATCGGAGATCGTACTCATATTAGTAGTGGTTCTTTTGTTGTTCGGAGGTAAAAAATTGCCTGAATTAGCAAGAGGCTTAGGAAAAGGAATCAGAGAATTTAAAGATGCCTCTGATGGAGTGAAGCGTGAGATCCATAGAAATATTAATGCAATGGATTTAGATAAGGAAGAAGCTGAAGAAAAAGTGGCCAATAACAATAATCAGCCTCAACATTCAACTGAAGAAACCGCTCCGGTAGATGAAAAAGTAGCACCAGCGGCAAATCATCCGTCAAGCACACCCATCGATCACAATATTGTAACTGACAGTCAAAAAGTTTAAACAAAAAATTATGTTAAATACAACAATAGCAGCAATGCTTGGAACGCCAGAAATTATCATTATCGCTGTAGTGGTACTTTTATTATTTGGTGGTAAAAAAATTCCTGAGCTGATGAGAGGTTTGGGTAAAGGTGTTAAAGAATTTAAGGATGGTAAAGATGGCGTTGATGGAGAACAGGTTGATCCATCCAACAGAGACAAAACCGTTTAATTGCTATAATTTTAAGTTTTGAAGAAATACAGCGCTCTAAAAGAGATCCAGGCACTCATTTCGCAAAAGCAATTAACTTTACCCGATTTATTGGCTTATTATTTTAAGCAAATTTCAGATAATGAACACCTCAATGCATTTAATGAGGTGTTTTTTTATTCGGCTGAAGTTCAAGCGAAAGCGGTACAAGAAAAAATTATACAGGGAACCGCAGGCAAGCTTGCGGGGATGGTTATTGGTATTAAAGATAATATCTGTTATCAAGATCATGTAGTCACCGCATCTTCAAAAATGCTTGATGGCTTTGTATCGCCTTATTCATCTACTGTGGTTAAACGTTTATTACAAGAAGATGCCGTAATCATCGGTCGTTTAAATTGTGATGAATTTGCAATGGGTGGCTCTAATGAAACCTCGCACTTCGGCCCTGTTAAAAATGCAGCTAATCACGAACTGGTGCCGGGTGGATCATCAGGCGGATCTGCAGTGGCTGTTCAGGCAGACATGTGTTTAGCAACACTAGGTACTGATACCGGTGGATCAGTAAGGCAACCAGCTGCTTTTTGCGGTCAGATAGGTTTAAAACCAACTTATGGGAGGGTTTCACGGTATGGTGTGATTGCTTATGCATCTTCATTCGATCAAGTGGGGCCAATTACTTCCTCCGTTGAAGACGCAGCCTTATTGCTTCAGGTTTTGGCCGGAGCGGATGAAAATGATTCAACAGTTTCTGATGTAGCCGTTCCTGATTACCCTGCACAGTTAAATGAACATAAAAAACAACGGATCGCCGTTCTTCAAGAAACAATTGAAAGTGATGCGCTAGATCCGGAAATAAAATCCGCTATTTTAAAATCGATTGAAGATTTGAAAGAAAAGGGCCATCAGGTTGATTATGTTTCTTTCGATCTTTTGGAATATCTTGTCCCAACTTATTATATCTTAACCACAGCAGAAGCCTCTTCAAATCTATCCAGGTATGATGGCGTGCATTATGGACACCGGAACACCGACGCAAAATCTTTGACCGAACTTTATAAAAAATCTCGTGCAGAAGGTTTTGGAGAAGAAGTTAAGAAACGCATCCTTTTGGGCACCTTTGTGCTAAGTGCAGGTTATTATGATGCCTACTATCAGAAAGCGCAGCAAGTACGCCGTTTGATTAGAGAAAAAATGGATCATTTATTCCAGGATTATGATTTGCTTTTATCGCCTGTGGCTCCAACTGCTGCATTTAAAATAGGTGATAATGTACAGGATGCATTGATGATGTACATGGCAGATATTTTTACCGTATTGCCATCATTAAGCGGAAATCCGGCTATTGCTTTGCCTTTAGGCAATAATGAAGCGGGTTTGCCGTTAAGTATTCAATTTACAGCCAAACATTTTGAGGAAGATAAGCTGCTTGCTTTCTCCCAGGCATTTTTAAAATAAGCATATTTTTAATAATGTGCTTAGCGTTTATTGTGTTTTTCCGTCTGCAACGGTAAAACATTCTTTTGAAGATTCCGGAAGGATAACCGGAAAATAGCGCTGAACAAACCGAATTGCCCATGATAAGAAAACTACTTTTTACCAGTGTATGTGCCTTCATCGGATGTATTTCTTTTTCCGTTGCGCAGCAGAAAGTCAAAACTGATAGTCTACCGAAATTTCAGGAAAACATTTT